>ENA-OQDL01000344-OQDL01000344.1-human-gut-metagenome-genome-assembly--contig:-NODE-344-length-30652-cov-6.976216_pt1 | contig 30652 bp, 23 predicted proteins | sample MGYA00242782_ERZ504609 | MGnify/ENA primary metagenome ERZ504609 (study PRJEB26092, sample SAMD00036320) | human gut metagenome | host: Homo sapiens | study: EMG produced TPA metagenomics assembly of... | reverse complement strand
GGGCCGATACGGTGCGCGCGGTCGGTGCCTGGTTCTGTGGCGGCGGCGTCATCACTACGGATCGGGCGGTGCGCACCACCACGGATGCGCCCACGAGGTTCAGGCCCGTGTTGCCGGCTTTGAGCGAGATGAGGAATACGGGCACGTCATTGCCGTTGAATTCGTCGACCAGTTCCACACGGCGTTTCTTCGGCGTCTCGCCGGTGATGGTGTAGTATTCCACGCCTTGTTCGGCGAGTCTGGTACCGATGAGTTCGAGGAACGAGGTGAATTGCGAGAACACGAGGACCTTTTGCCTTCGTCCATGCATGTGGCCACGAGTTCGACGATGGCGTCGAGTTTGGCGGAGGCGTTCTTCGCGTCGGCGTATACGAGTCTTGGATCGCAGCAGATTTCGCGCAGCAAGGTGAATTCGGCGAGGATGCGGATCTTCTTGGTGTTGAAGTCGGCGTCCGACGCCTTGGTGAGCGTGGCGCGTAGCCGCTGTTCGTGTGCGGCGTACAGTTTGCGCTGCTCCCCTTCCAGTTTGACGGTGAGCACGTTCTCGAATTTGTCGGGCAGGTCGGTGAGCACGTCTTTTTTCAGACGGCGTTTGATGAACAGTCCCACCAATGCCTGCAGTTTGTCGGCCATGACGGAATGTTCCGGACCGGGAGCCATGATCGGCTGCTCGTATTTTTCGCGGAATTTCGTATAGGTGCCGAGCAGTCCGGGCATGAGGAAGTCGAAAATGCTCCACAGTTCGCTCAACCGGTTTTCGATTGGCGTGCCGGTCAGAGCGAAGCGATGGTCGGCCGTGACCTGTTTGACCGATTTGGCTACCTTTGTGGCGTGGTTTTTGATGTATTGCGCCTCGTCGAGCGCCATCAGCGCGAAATGGCAGGCTGCGTAATCGTCCACGTCGCGACGCAGCAGATCGTAGGAGGTGATCACCACGTCGGTGCCGTCGTACGTCGTGGTGCCATTCGTCGTAGCACCGTCGTTCTCCTGCGATTGCGCGGCCACCGTCGCGATGGCCTTGCGTCGCTGCGCTTTCGTACCGGCGACGACTTCCACCGTCAGATCGCCCGCGAATTTCTCGCATTCCGCGGCCCAGTTGTAGACGAGCGATGCCGGGCAGACGATGAGTGACGGACCGTTTCCTTTGCGCGCTTCGATGAGCGAGAGCAGCTGCACGGATTTGCCGAGGCCCATCTCGTCGGCGAGGATGCCGCCGAAGCCCTTGTCCCACAGGGTGGACAGCCATTGGAAGCCCTCCACCTGATATGGGCGGAGCACGGTTTTGAGCCGTTCGGGCACCTCATAACGTTTCGGATCGACGATCTTCACATCGTTGACATAGTCCACGAACGAGGCGCTTTTGCCTTCGTCGTCCACTTGGGAGTCCAGCAGGAACGCTTGGTATCCGGGGATTTTGATGATGCCGGAGTCGAGCTGTTTTTCACTCAGGTCGAGGTCCGTGGACACTTGGTCGAGCTCATGCAGGTCGGCTTCCTTCAAATCCACGAACGTGCCGTTCTTGAGCCGATGGTAGCGGCGTTTTCTGCGGTAGGAGTCAAGCAGCGCGCCGACTTCGTTCATCGGCACCTCGTCGGCGATCGGTGAGATTTCAACGAGGTTCGAGTCGATGGACAAGCCGACCTTCACCGATGGCGGGTTGGGCTGCATCATGCCATCGAATGCCGCCGTGGAGAAGACCTGGCCCACCGATTTGAGGATCTGCACGCCGTCGGTGAGCATGAGCAGGATAGCCTGCTCATCCTCTTCTTTGACGCGTGCCACGTCGATGGAGCTCCATGTAGGGCACAGCTGGCGTACCACCTGCACGGCGAACGATTCCCGTGACAGGTCGCGTTTGACCTGCGAGGCTCTTGAACGTGAATCGGGGTTGATCACGCCGCGCAGTTCTTTGGCGGTGGGCACCAGTTGGAAGGTGAAGTCGCCGTATTTCGCCACCGCTTCGCAGGTGATGCCGTACAAATCGCGGTCCAGATAGAATTCGATCCGGCATTCGGTTCCCACCGCTTCGGTCACTTCCTGCGGAATGTCGAATCCGATGCCCGCTTCGGTGAGTTTCGGCACGATGGTTCGGGCGAACATGGGCCAGTCGTTTTCGGCGATGAACACGCCGTCCGGATCGTCGGAACACAGGTCAGGCAGCACCTGCAATGCCGGGCGCAGTTTATCGGTGCAGCGGAAGAGCCCGTCGATGCCTATCCTGTCCGTCGCCGTGGAATCGTCGGGACGTTCGCGGCTGAAAACGTAGAAGCCGTTGCGTCCGTTGATGACATCGGAGATGCTTTGGTTCGATGTGATGCGCACGCCCGACGCGGTGCCCTCATGCACGTAGGACGCCTTGAACGTGAAGGTGGGGTCGCCTTCGACAATGTCAAGGCCGAACGGCTCGCCTCCTTCGTTGGCCATGTGGATGCGGCTTGGCCCGGATTCCTTGGTGCGTTGGAAATCCTCGATAAGCAATCGTCTCAGCCCGTCACCGTCCGACGTGCGCAGGAAACCGCGGGCCTTCGACTCGTGTTCCTTGTATTCGTCCTGTGTCACGGCGTGGAACAGGTCGAGCAGGTCGCATGCCTCCCAATCGGTGAGGACGAGTTCACGGTCGACGCGTACCGCTTCGCCGTAATAGTATCCGTTTTGCAGTTGGGCCGCCGTTCTGGATGCGATCACCTGCTGCAGGAAGCGGTATAGCTTCAGCGAGAAGGGGTCGAGCATGTCCGGAGTGTGGGTGAACGCGAGTTTTTTGCCATATGACTCGTATGTTCCCGTCCGCATGTCGGCCACGAATCTTGAGATGTTTTTGAGCGCATAGTCGGCGTCGCCGCATCCGATGCGCAGGGACAGGCGCAGGGCGTCATGGCCGTTGATCAGCGTGGGCTCGAGGTACACGCTTCCCGGTTTGACGTCGACCGGCGCGCTTGATTTGCGTTTCGGTTTGGCGGCTCCCTGTCCGGAGGCGCCACGTTGTTCCTCGATCAATCGGCTTTTCGCGTTGATGATTCGTTTCAGCACGTCGAGTTGGGCGTTCTCGCCGGCGTTGTTGCTTTTCGCATCGAGGGAGCGCATGTAGTCGGCGAGGGCCCGGGGTGTTGCGGCTGCGGCGTGGAATCCCCGGAATCGTTCCGGCTGCTGCAGGAACAGCAGCAGCATGGCGGCTACGTGCTTGCACATGCCGGTGTACCGGCGGCTGGTGGAGGAAGCCGAGTCGTCATCATCGTTGACGTGGCCGTACGTGCTGCCGGAGCCGAAATCGTCGTAGTCGTCGACGTAATCGTAGTCGTCGTCATCGTCGAAGCTGCGGTATTTCGGACTGTTGTGGTAGTCGAAGGTCCGGTAGGAACCGTAGCCGCGCTGCGAACCGCTGAATGCCGGGCAGGAGCAGTAGCGTGCCAGAAACAGCTCGTCGGCGAAATCAAGCGTGGCTTGCACTTCGTAACGGCTGGAGGGTGAGGTGGTGCCCCGTATGGTGGCATACAGGGTGATGCGGTTGGATGCGGTGTCGTTCAGGCAATGCAGGTCCTCCATTTTGGAACGCCATTGGTTGGCGATGCCGCGGGCGCGCTGCAGTACCGGCTGGCTGCATTCGCTGCGCAGCTCGTCGGAAAGCCATGCCAGAGTGTCCGCCACCTGAACCCCCATCGTTCGTACGTTTGTTCTCATGCAACCATACCAGCGCGGTGGAACAGCAAAAGCCGCGGCCCGATCCGGACCGCGGCATGTTATCGCCCGTGTTGCGTCAGCGGCAGCGTTTGGTCAGCGGCTGCCATGGGTCGAGTTCCACCGGCTCGGTTTCGAGCAGCGCTCGGGTGGCGTCGTCGAGGTATTCCTTGCGGATGATGATTTCGGTCACATAGCGGTCGAACCACTTGTCGGAGGCCACGTAGTAGCCGTCTTCGCCGTTGTCTTTGCCCCAGCTGTTCTCCACTTTCCAGCGGTTCGGCTTGCCTTGCTCGTCAAGGTTCACGCCGGTGAGGGTCATGGCATGGTTGCTTGGACTGTCGCCGTATTCGAGGCCGTGCGCCTTGTCGAAGTCGAAATCGGTGCCGAACAGCTGGTCCACGCGCACGCTGTCGCAGTCGAAATAGCCGGCCGCACGCAGCGAGAACTGGGTGCAGTCGCAGGCGAACCAGATCGGGTGTCCGGCGCTAATCTGGTCGACCGCGGCCTTTTTGAACACGTCGAGCGGCACGTTGACGAATTCCATATCCCCCGCTTCGGCCACATTGGCGGTGTAGCGGATGCGGTAACGCTTGTTGAACGGACGGGACGCCATCGGCACGTTGCACAACGTCACCAGATCGTCGACGTCCACCGGCACGTACTTCTTGTAGAATTCCATCGGCGTGATGCCGGTTTCGCGGATCTGTCTGCGCTCGTCCTTGCCGGTTTTCGGCTTGTCGGCCTCGTCTTCGCCGCTTTTCTTATCGTCCTTCTTGTCATCGTCGCTCACGCGGGCCAGGAAGTCGAACTTCTCCGGCGGCTCGCCCAACGAGATGGCGCACATGCGGTACACGGTGGACATGTCGTCGTCCTTGACCGCGCGCAGTTCATCGACCGTGGCGCCGGCTGCGTAACGTTCGCGCAGGTCGGCGGCGAACTGGCGCAGCCTGCTGTTGAGGTATTGTTTGAACGCGTCGGAGTCCTTGGAATTGGCGGATTCCGGGTAGGCGCTCTTCGGCACGAGACCATACTTGTCTACAAGGGCGGCGAACATCTGCCACCAACCGCCGTCATCGGCCGGCCCGTAGTTGATCTCCTGGAACAGGCGGCTGTCGGTCGGCTCGTCGAGCGTGGCGAACACGTTTTCGAGATACGTGTTGGATTTTTCCATCGCATCCCAGAAGAACAGGTAGGTTTCGGAGAATTCGAAATCGTCGAGTCCCCACTGGTGCATGAGCTCGTAACGCAGGGTGTTGAGGGATGCGAACATCCAGCAGCGGCCGGATCGGCGCTGGTTGGTGATGGACCCCTGTTTCAGTTCGATGGAGAAGTCGCGTGGCAGCGCGCGCTGGCCTTTGTAGTCGGTGGCGGCTTCGAGCACGCCCGAGGACACCGCGGCGTTGGCGGCCACAAGGTTGGCCCGGTCGGCGTTGAAGTCTTTGGCGTATTGTGCGAGACGTTCCGGTTTGATTGCTGTGATGCTGTTGGTCATACGGCCGATTCTTGCCATACGTCTTGACGGATGCGAAATACTGGTTTCGGCATGCCGAAAAATCTGCCGTAAATAAGCGATTCGAATTCGTTCCGGGGATATTCTTGTACTACTTGAGGGGTTTTAGGGTGAGGAGCGTATCATGCGTCGTCATGGTTCGATGATGGTTGTTTTGTCCGGATTGCTGGCTGCGAGTCTGGCCATCGGACTGCCGGTCGGTTCGGCGTATGCGGACGAGCCGACGGATGGCACCGGGGCCGGCACGTCCGCCACGGAGGTGTTGGATTCGTTGGAGGTCAAGGGCCGCGCGCCGAAAACCGGGTACAAGCGCACTCAATTCGGCAAGGCGTGGGCCGACGTGGACCACAACGGCTGCGACACCCGCAATGATATCCTCAACCGCGATCTGACCGGCGTGAGGCACAAGTGGCGTACGCACAATTGCGTGGTGAAGTCCGGAAAACTGCATGATCCATACACTGGCAAGGACATCAAGTTCAAGAAGGGCAAGAAGACTTCCACCGCGGTGCAGATCGACCATGTGGTGGCGTTGAGCGATGCGTGGCAGAAGGGCGCGCAGAAGCTCAGCGAGGAGCGCCGCACCGCATTGGCGAACGATCCGTACAATCTGCTGGCCGTGCAGGGGCGTGCCAACCAGAAGAAGTCCGATGGCGATGCGGCCACGTGGCTGCCGTCCAACAAGGGGTTCCGTTGCGAATACGTGGCGCGTCAGATCGGCGTGAAGCACAAATACTCACTGTGGGTCACGCAGGCCGAAAAGGAAGCCATGGCCAAGGTGCTGTCCTCCTGCCCGACGCAAACCGTGCCCGACTACACGGGGGTCAAGGATTCCACAGCCGAGAAGACCACCGAGTCCGAGCAGACCGAACAGACGCAAACCGAACAGACGCAAACCGAACAGTCAGCTGAGCAGGCCCAGCAGACTCAACAAACGACACAGGCACCTGCGCTCGAACCCGCTCCGGCTCCGGCTCCCGCGCCCCAACCAGCGCCACAGCAGGACGTCTACTACCAGAACTGCACCGCGGCACGAGCCGCTGGCGCCGCGCCTATCTACCAGGGCCAGCCGGGCTACCGTTCACAACTGGACCGCGACCATGACGGAGTCGCCTGCGAATAAATCCAATACAGCGTCTCCGCCTTTCCGGTTGTAAGACGTATGACGGTGAGGCATAGGAAAAGCGCCGGGTTATTCATCCGGCGCTTTTCCTATGCCTCAGCCTCTTTCCGCATTTTCCGCAGTGCAGTCATGAGAACCGCTATGGTCTGCGCAGCCGCGCGATGTCGTCACGCAGCTGGTTGACGGTGTCCGTCAGTTCCCGCACATTGTGGCGCAACTGTTCCGTTTCCGATTCCGCCTCGTCCGCGCGCTTGTCGGTTTCGTCACGGACACGATCGACTATCCATGAGGCCAGTGTCGCGGTGACGATGCCGATCAGGGCCACGCCGGTTATCATCAGCCCGATGGCGATGCTTCTTCCCTGCCATGTCACCGGAGACAAATCGCCATAGCCGACTGTGGTGACGGTCACGAACGACCACCATATCGCCTCGCCGAAATCGGTGATGGAAGCGCCTGGAACCCCACGTTCCACATCCAATTCGGCAAGGGCGCCGATATACATCAGCAGTGTCACGCTGCAGCATGTGTACAGTGTGATACGTCCACGCACCGCCATGCCACCGGTACGGTTGAGCACGTTGAGCACCGCCACCAATCGCAGCAGCCTCAATGGTCTGAAGATGGGCAAGGCGATGGACACCAGCATCAGCAGATTCTCTTTGAACCAGGCTTTCTTGTCCTTCGCCAGCAGAATCGAAACGACGTAGTCGACGATGAACGCCATCCAGATGATGTTGATCACCGTTTCGCACAATACGATATGCGTTCTCGCCAGCACTTCCCACGAATACGCGAACAGGAACACCAACGCCAATGCGGTCATGAACCACTCGGTCATCCGCTGCCATTTGTCCAATGTCATATCTCCCGCCTTTCTCCCCATGGCTGCCATCATACGGGTTTGCCCGTTTTTGTGACGTATTCCGGGCGCGGTGCATGTGCCTTCAGACCAGATAGACCTCCTCATGTGGTTCGTTTCAGAGTTCATCTCGGAGGCCGTCCGATTCGGACCATTCAGCCGACGACCGAAGGAGCGGATACCCACTTTTAATGAACGTCAGCCCTTGAGAGGCATGCGGTTGTCGAGCGATTGTCCGTTGGCGTAGCAGCGCACGTTGCCCAATGCGATGGCGATGATGCGCCGTTCGGTGGACTCCAAGTGGTTGCCGCCCGCCACATGCGGGGTGATCAGGCATTTCGGCTCGCTCCATAATGGCGATGCCGCCGGCAGCGGCTCCGGTTCGGTCACGTCGAGGCCAGCGCCGCGGATCATGCCGTTGGCGAGCGCGTCGGCGAGCGCCTGCGTGTCTATGGCGTCACCGCGGCCCGCGTTGATGACGATGGCGTCGGTTTTGAGTTTTGCGATGCGTTCCGCGTTAAGCAGGTGGTGTGTGGATGGCGTGGATGGCACGCACATGGCGATCACGTCGGCGTATTGCAGCACGTCGTCGAGCGATTCGAATCCGACCATGTGGTCGATGCCCGGCGCTTCGACGGTGGGGTTGCGGCGGATGCCGATGGTCGACATGCCGACGCTCTTGCATAGGCGTGCGAAATGCGATCCGATGTCGCCGGTGCCGATGATGAGCGCGGTTTTGCCGTCGGGGCTGATGACGCGGCCGGCGTCCTGCCATGCGGCGTTCGGGTTGCCGACGGCGTAGATGTGCAGGTTTTTCATGATGGACCACATCATGGCGAACATGTGTTCGGACACGCTTTGTCCGTAGGCGCCGGTGGCGTTGGTGAGCATGGAGCCGGGGTGGAGCACGCCAGGCCGCTGGTATTTGTCGACGCCGGCGCTCCAGGTCTGCAGCCATTCGAGTCTGGGGCATTGCGCGCATGTTTCGGGCGTGATGTTGCCGATGACCGCGGTTGCATACGCTTTGAGTTCGTCCGGTATTTCGGCGGTCCAGTTCATGGAGCCTCGTTGTGCCGGGTCGCCGACGAATTCCTGCGGCATGCCTTTTGCGGCGCGTGTGAACTGCGCACGTTCGGATTCGGTCAACGGCAGGCAGTTGACGATCAGTTTGCGGTCGTTCCATATTCCCATGCGTTTTACCCTATGGCAATCGTCGGATATAGGGTTTCACGTTGGGTTTTGGGTCAGACGCCGAGTTCGTCGGTGTCAAGGATGATGGTGACCGGACCGTCGTTGGCGAGCCGCACGCGCATGTGGGAGCCGAATCGTCCTTCTTTTACTTCGAGTCCTTGCGCGCGCAGGGCGTCGTTGAATCCGTGCCATGTCTGTTCGGCGTGCGCGGGCGCTCCGGCTTTTACGAAGCTTGGCGGTTGCCTTTGCGCACGTCCGCGTATAGCGTGAATTGGGAGGATGGACAGCACACTGCCGTTCACGTCGTGGATGGAACGGTTCATTTTGCCGTTCTCGTCTTCGAAGACGCGTAGGTTGGCGATTTTACGGGCGAGCCAGTCCACCTGTTTCGTCCCGTCCTCGTCTTCCACGCCGACAAACAGCACATAGCCGATGCATATATGCTGTGGTTCGAATGTGGTGTCGACTTCCCCGCTTGTCTCGTCGACCACGTCGACGGATCCTTCGCTGACCTTCTGCAATACGATGCGCATATTCCGTCCCGTTCTTTTCAGCCGGCGTAGTCGACGATGGCTTGCGTGACCTGTTTCAGGTAGTCGAGCGACGTCTGCCAATCGTCCGGCACTTCGATGGAATGGTTGGCACCAGCGTACGTGCGCACATAATCGGTGAGCAGATGCGCTTTGGCGTCATCGTAGTATGGGTCGGCGCCACCTGCGCAGATTAGCGGCATCGGGCTGCCGGCAGTTCCCGGCAGCGGCGCAGGAATGACCGACTTGTGCTTGTCGAAATGGCGGCGGGTTGAGTACCGGGGTGAGCAGCACCACGCGCAATCTTAGTTTGCGGAATGCGGATATGAGAGTGTAGAGAGCGATTTGGTGACGACCAGCAAATGCGGCTCCTCACCCGATTCGGCAGCATGTTCGAGCGCCGCCTTGCGCCATTCGTCGACCACGCGTTCCATGCAGGCGATCATTTCCGGAAACTCGACGCTTTCCGTCAGTTTCAGGTCGAGCCGGTCCACGAACCATCCGTTGGCCGCAAGCGCCTGCGCTGCCCAGTACAGCAGCGGTCGGTCTACGGTGTATCCAATGCCCGGCATGATGAGCACGTGCTTGCCGGTTTCGGTGTTCTTCACACGGTTCTTACCCCATGGTGTGACTGCTGGTGTGACGTTTTTCGTTGTTGGTTGCGTACCGTTCTTGCCCATGCTGTGTTTGATTCGCCTTTTCGTGTGTTCCGTCCGTCTTGGCCGGTCGTTGTGGCCGGCGTCGTTTCCCGTATTGCATGCTAGGCGGCGCCGGCTACAATCGTTTCCGTCAGTTCACCACGCATTGGTTGTTGTGGATTTTCGTGGCCATGTCGTTCGTTTCGGCGTCGTAGATGTTCCAACTAGGTTTTCTCATCCCATATTTCATGGCGGCCTCTTTTCGGATGACTACGTTCATTGTATGAGGCATTGAACGCACAGCAGTCGAAACGGCCAAAACATCAGCCGAGCAGCTCATACACATTGCGCATGGCGAGCAGCCCGTCCGTCATCCACCGGTAGGCTTCCGTCATGTCACCGGAGAAATCCACGCCACGGCGCACCCAAAGGTGTCGGTTCTTCTTGTCGGCATCCGGTTCGTCCCAAATCACCTCGCCGAGATCCGATAGTATCCGTTCGATGGAATCCTTCATGCCATAAAGCTTCGAATATTGGAATGCGTCGGTGAAATACAGATCGACCGCAATATAGCCGCCTCGAATATTCAACGTCCCATCTGGGTGGCAGATTTCCGAGCCCACGCCGAAACTTGTCCATGTGTCGCTGTTTGTCTTGCGGCCGGATGGATCGCCATACACGTCGACAAAATCAGCCCGTGTTGCGGCATATTCGTACAATCCATTCCAGAAACTACGCCGCAGCGAGATATTACTGCCGACTTACCGCAATTCGTTCAAAGTCCTGCCGTCCGCGACTTTCCACACTGTCCACCCGTTGACCTGCTTGTCCTCGCCGGTTTCGAGCATTCTGGCACGGCGAAACGCGCCGGATGGACTGTCGAGTATCTCGCCGTTGGCCAAGCGGATGCGGTGGTCTTCGGTTACGGTTGCCGTGGCGGTTATGCCGGCATACCGGCTTTCCAGTGCGGCTCCAGCTGCAAGAATGCCCCGCTTGCATAGATCAGCGAAATCAACGGCATTCTGTTCGCGTTCCCCCTGGTTCACGTTCCGATTGCGCAGAGTCTGCATAACCTCATTCCCCGCTGTGGGGCATGCCTACACCTGCAATGCGAGATCGGCAAGTCGGGTGCCTCGCTGCGCGATTGCCTGTTCATTCCATTGCGAAGCATCGTGCAGTTCCGCGGAAATGGATAGGTATTCGCTATCGTATCCGCCGATTGCGCGGTTTTTCTTCTGTTCGAATGTTCCGTCGGAAAGCTCCGAATTGTATGCGGTCAATGTCAGATTGCCCAAACTGTTCACCAGCAGTGGGAATCGGTCGAGGTCTGCGAGCATATTGCACCATTCGGCGTGCGCCATGGCGTTCTGCGGCATGATGTGTTCGATGGTGTATTCGCTGAAGGACCGCGGATCCTTGGGGTGGTTATAGTTCTCCAAGCCGGCAAGCAGATACTTGCATCGCCAGGCCGGCCGGTACAGGTTCTCGCCGAGCAACGCCTGTCTGAATTCACTGTCCGTAGGCATGCGTGTGGCTTTGGCGGTCTCGGTGATGAGTAGTGCGGCGAAGGTTTCGGCCAAATCATCTTCAGCCGAATCAAGTCTGACGATCAGCGACGGAACAAGCTTGTTCAATCCGTTGCTGGACACCGAGCAGACCATTCTGCGAAACAGATACGATTCAAGATCCGCAAGCATGCGCAGCAGTCCATCACAACTTACGCGATCACGCTTCCATGCCGCGAACATGTACATAACCAACGGGTCCGTAACCGTGCTGCCCAGTTTTTGAATTGATTCGAGACGGCGGTCCACGTTCATATCGCCGCTGCCAGCGGCGGCAACGCCTTTGATAGCGGCATAATATTTGGCGTATTCCAGCATGTTCGCCAGAAGATTACGCGTGCGTTCCATGCGCAGCAAGGAACTGTCGGCCGCGAAACGTTTGAATTCCGCGTACATGACGCGGCCTTTGAGCACGGGCTTTTCAATGTAACGACCATCCAGTCGTGCAGGAACGCATCGAATGGGAGGTTGCCGAGAACACGTTCCATGGGCAGCCAATAGTCTTCGTATAAGGTTTTCTGCTCGGCCATGGAGCACCCCATGAGCATGTAGTTGCGTACCAGGTCGGAAGTCTCCAGATCAAGCCCGGTGGAATTCATTGATTCGAATACCAGTTGCGGTTCGTCACGATCTGGTCCAAGGTGACAGACACGACTTCGAGACGCTGCAGACCGTTCCACACCACGTTCGCATCATCGATTGCGGCGACCAGTGAACGGAACAGATTGAAGTTCGTTTCCAGCCGGGAACCCGTATTGGCATGGTTTCGGCCGATCTGGGGCGATCGCATGGTTCGCACATGCTGTGCAGCACTTCTCTATCGTCACCGGAAAGCGTCAGCTTGTAGCGGCCTTCGCCGGTTGCGTACTTGTCGACAAGATAGCCACGGTCGATGAGCATGTCTGTGGAGAATCGCAGGATTTTCAGGGTGTTCGCGAGCATATTCGGCCAGTGCGATAAGCAGCAGGGTCACCGAGGTGAGGCGCTGCTGGCCGTCGATGAGCAGACACCGGCTGACACCATCCGGGCCGATGCCGCCTTCCTGCATCCATACGATCGATCCGGTGAAGTGCATTCTCTCAGGATGTCTGCCGGCTGTTACAATATCAGTCCACAATTGCCGGCACTGCACTTCGCCCCATGAGTATCTGCGCTGATACACCGGAACCACGAACCGAAGCGAACCGGTCAATAAGTCCAGCAGGATTTTCTTTCCAGCGTCCATGGTGCTTTCCCCTCTCTTAAATGATTACTTGCTCGAAAAGAGTTTTACTGGACTTTTATTGGCCACAGTTGCCATCATCACACTATAAAGCTTTGGATACTTCAATTAGTTGTATCTGTCCAATATAGATGCACTTCTCTCCAAAGCAAGAAGCCTGACTTGATGTCCGTAGAAGCATGCTACAAAGCAGCTTCCGACTCGGCGCACTACCATGCAATAAACCGACTAACCCTCTTACCAATTTCATCAGAAGAGACACGTTCCTTCAACGTATTCCCGTCAGCACCTAATTGCAGACCTACCCACATTCGCGCAATGACCAATGATTGCATTGTCACGTCATACATTGTTTGGAAATCTACGCCTTCCGCATCGCCATGCTTATTTCCGACGAATGCCTTTCTCATATTCCTTCTCCAATCTTCTGGATCAGTAAATGGAAAGACATCTCCTAATTCCTCTTGTACAGCCTCAAGCATTTGGTAAAAACCGGCCGAACGTATTTCACCGGTTAATGTTAAGGCGTCGCTACTGCCCCTTGGCCCCTCCTCCACTAGAATAGGCGCTGTGACTCAGGGCTTTATTGATAACAGGACCTCGCTGGTCAAGGATGACCTTGTCCGTACGATACGCGAAGGCGACAGGATATCCATCGCGGCGGCATCGTTCTCGATGTACGCGTATAGGGAGTTGCGCGAGCAATTGGAGAGCGCAGGCTCATTCCGTTTCATTTACACGTCGAAGACGTTCACTGAGGATGCCACCCCGAAGGAGCAACGCGAGTTCTACATCCCTCGCCTGGAACGCGAACAGAACCTATACGGCACTCCGTTGGAAATTCGCCTACGCAACGAGCTCACGCAGAAGGCCATCGCCACGGAATGCGCCGATTGGATCCGCCGTAAGAAGGCACGGTTCATGTCGTTCGATGAGGGGGCGGACATCACTCCATCCCTCATCGTGGAACATGACGATGAGAAAACCGCGTACATGCCGTTCAACGAGTTCACGACCACGCAGCTGGGCGTGAGCCGACACGCCGCCTCATACCAAGGCGTCGCCAAGATGGAAGACTTCATGGCGGAGGGATTTCTGGACAAAATCAATGAGGCATGGAACAGCGGAGACTTGCATGACGTGACCGACAAGGTCATCGACGGCATCGAGCGCATGTACCAAGAAAACCCGCCCGAACTCGTCTACTACATGGCCCTGTACCGTATCTTTAGCGAGTTCCTTGATGACATCTCCGAGGATGTGCTGCCCAAGGAGGGCACCGGTTTCCATGAAAGCCTGATCTGGAACAAGCTGTACGACTTCCAGAAGGACGTGGCCCTTGCGATCATCAACAAGCTCGAAACATACAACGGCTGCATCTTGGCCGATTCGGTCGGTTTGGGCAAGACGTTCACCGCACTGGCCGTGGTCAAGTACTTCGAGGCCCGCAACCGCAACGTACTTGTTCTGTGCCCGAAGAAGCTCAAGGACAACTGGGTCACGTACCGGTCGAACGCAACGAACAATCCAATCGCCGGCGACCATCTGCGTTACGATGTGCTGTTCCATACGGATCTGAGCCGCACGCGGGGCGATACGATTATGAACATCCCAATTGAACGGATCAACTGGGGCAACTATGATCTCGTCGTCATCGATGAGTCGCACAACTTCCGCAATGGCGCAGACAGCGCCGCCAAGGCCGACGACAAAGAAAACCGATACCAGAAGCTCCTCAACAAGGTCATCCATTCCGGCGTGCCTACAAAGGTGCTTATGCTCTCCGCCACCCCGGTGAACAATCGTTTCCGCGATCTGCAGAACCAGCTCGAACTGGCCTACGGCGACAAAGGCGATGAATGGTCCAGGAAGCTCGGGCTTTCCACCAATATCGATATGGTGTTCCGCAACGCACAGAAGGCCTACGGCGTCTGGTCGAAGCTCGACCCGGAAGAACGCAACACCAAACGTCTGATGGACATGCTCGACTTCGATTTCTTCCGTATCCTCGATCAGGTCACCGTCGCGCGCAGCCGCCGCCATATCCCGTAACCATTACGATATGGATGCGATCGGCGGCTTCCCTGAACGTCTCCGCCCGCAGACCATCCGCCCGGCGCTGTCCACGGAAAGCGACTGCGTGTCTTACGACGAGATCTATGACGAGTTGGGAAAGGCTCACCCTCGCGTTGTACACCCCGTCCGAGTTCGTGCTCGAATCGCGCATGAGCAAGTACTTCGACGATGACAAAATCGAAGGCCTGACCATCCGGGGCCGAGAAACGGGTGTGCGTAAGCTCATGGCCACGAACCTGCTCAAACGTTTCGAGAGCAGCGTCCACTCGTTCCGCATGACGTTGGATCGTGTGTTCGGCTACATGTCGGATACGGTCGGCACGATCGACTCGTATGAGGAATACCGTGCCAAGCATTACGACACCGGCGTGCTTGAGCAAATTGATATTGATCGTTTCGACGACGGATTCGACCTAGACCAGGATGATACGGAGAGTATGGATCCGGACGAGTTCGCTACCAAAGGCAAGACCAGATTCCTGCTGTCCGACGTGGATTGGCGCACCTGGCGCGATTGCATTCTTCGCGACATGGATGTTATCCACCGCCTGCTGGACATGGTTGCCGGCATCGACGCAGCACACGACGCGAAGCTACAGCGTCTGTACCGGACCATCAGCGACAAGCAGAACCAGCCCATCAACCCCGGCAACCACAAGATTCTTATCTTCACCGCATTCGCAGACACCGCCGACTACCTGTACGAGCACATCAGCAAATACGCCGGCATGCTGGGATTGAATACCGCGGAAGTGACCGGCACGAATCCGGGACGATGCACGGTTAAGAAGGTAGGCGGTCGCATGTCCGACGTCCTGGCATGCTTCTCCCCTATTTCAAAGGAACGCGATATAACTGTGCCCCGGTTGAAAGACACAGACATCGACATTCTGATCGCCACGGACTGTATCTCCGAAGGGCAGAATCTGCAGGACTGCGACATGATGGTCAACTACGACATCCATTGGAATCCTGTGCGTATCATCCAGCGTTTTGGCCGCATCGACCGTATCGGCTCGACGAACAAACGTATTCAACTGGTCAACTACTGGCCCGACGTGGATCTCGACAAATATCTCAAGCTCAAAGACAGAGTCGAGGCACGCATGAAGGTCGCTGTGATGGCTTCCACCGGCGACGATGACTACATCAATCCCGACGAGAAGGGAGATTTGGAGTACAGGGAACGTCAGCTCAGGCAGATGCAGGACGAGATACTTGATCTTGAAGATGTGGACGGCGGCGTCAGCATCACCGACCTCGGTCTCAATGAGTTCCGCATGGATCTGGTCGGCTATCATCGCGACAACCCCGACATCGAGCGCACACCTACGGGCATCAACGCTGTGGTCGAGGGCAACGAGCCTGGCATCCTGTTCGTGCTGCGCAACACGAGCAAGGACGTGAAGGCCGTGGGCCGCAACCCGATCCACCCCTATTATCTCGTGCATGTCGGCGACGACGGAAGGATCCTGCACGGGCATCTGAATGCCAAGGACTGTCTCGACGTGATGCGAAAGCTGTGCAAAGGCAAGGATACATATGATCCGCGCCTATGCCGCGCATACAATCGGTTCACCCATGACGGCAGAGACATGCACCACGCTTCCGACTTGCTACGCGATGCGGTCAGAAGCATCCTGGATCAGGATGATGCGACTGCGGCCGACAGTTTCTTCACCAGATCCATGGGGAGTTTCCTTGACGAGAATGTGAAGGGACTCGACGATTTCGAACTAGTTTGTTTCCTCGTCATCCGCCCCGCGACGGAAGGTAAGTCATGAGCGGCATCGAATCATGCGGACCTGTGACCGCACTCACGTTGGGACTGCCCAGCACCACCGCGGTCATGCATCCGAGGGGACGGCTCGCCAAAGAACGCTTCTATACGAACACCAAAGTAGGCAAACGCTTACGGCAGCATTTCATCGAGGACATCGACTCAATCACCATACTCGCCGTAATCCGCGAACGGGAGACCGGCATACCGGCAGGACCGTTCACCAACGAAATCAACGTGATTGGCCTAGAGCAATCCACAGAACATCCGCCGCTGGAGGTCATGGAGCACATCGCCCGCACCCGTGATGAACTGACCCATCACAGGTCGCGTATCCTGTTCGTCTGCGTGAATGGCAGCATGACAAGATTCGCGGTGTTTCGCAACGCGAACGTGGCCGAGGGGCTCATGGAGGGCTCGGTCCATGTGGGAGAACCGGTGGAATGCGAATCCGCACTCATTCGTCTGAGCGGAACCAATCTGGACACCGTATGGGAGTCGTTGTGCGCGGAGACCATCCTCAGCTCGTCGGATCCGACGCGCGTCGACCGACGCATCGTGTCCCGCACGCGCATAATGAGACTTATCAAAGAAATAGACCAGCTGGAACGACGCCACGCCAGGACCGTCCAGATAGGCCAGCGGAACAGGCTATGGGACGAGCTGCAGGCCAAGCGGCACGAGCTCGAACAGGAACAACAACAAGGAGAAACACTGTGAGTGACATCGAGAAGATCCACGGCATCACACCGGATTTGACCAAGGAGAACGTGGACAGGCTGCTCGCCCTGTTCCCAGACGTGGCCACCGAGATCACTGACCCGAAGACCGGCAGAACCGAACGCGCGGTGGATTTCGACGCGTTGCGCGAACGCCTCGGCGACGTGACGGAAGGCAATCGCGAGCGCTACCAGTTCACGTGGCCGGGCAAACGCGAGGCGAAACGCCTCGCACGCGAACCTATTGCCAAAACGCTGCGCCCGGTCAAGGAACGCAGCAAGGACTGGGACACCACCCAGAACCTGTACATCGAGGGAGACAACCTCGACGCGTTGAAGCTCCTACGCGAAAACTACGCCGGCAAGATCAAGCTCATCTACATCGACCCACCGTACAACACGGGACACGACTTCGTCTACGACGACGATTTCTCCCAAACCCAGGATGAATTCAATGCCGAAAGCGGCGAATACAACGAGAACGGCGGACGTCTGGTAGCCAACACCGAAAGCAACGGACGCTTCCATTCCGACTGGTGCTCGATGATCTATCCCCGCCTCCTGCTCGCACGCGATCTGCTCACCCAGGATGGCGCCATCTTCATCAGTATTGATGACAATGAAAATAAAAACCTCAGAAACATATGCGATAGTATTTTTGGCGTACAAAACTTTTGCGCCCAAATAGTATGGCAAAAAAGGACATCTCCAGACGCCAGAATCAATCTAGGTGCTGCACATGATTACATCGTGGTTTACGCTAAAAATTTACTCTTTTTCAAAGGAAAGATGCATAAGCTAACGTTGTCTGATGACCGAAAATCCCAGTATAAAAACCCAGATAATGATCCAAGGGGACCATGGGCTTCTGTTGATATAACCGGACAAGTTGGTCATGCAACTTCTTCACAATTTTACAAAATCAAGACCCCTAGTGGAGCCATTCTGAATCCCCCACAAGGTCGATGCTGGGCTTTGTCGGAATCCACATTCCAAGATCTTGTTAAAGACAAGCGCATTTGGTTCGGTTCTAACGGATCTTCTCGACCGCGACAAAAAAAAACTTTTTAAGTGAGACAGAAGGCGGAAATACTTGGACTTGGTGGACTAATTCAGAAGTCGGGCATAATCAAGAAGCATTTAAAGAATTAAAGACACTCTTCCCTGAAGGGGTACCTTTTGATACACCTAAACCGACACGACTAATGAAGCGTATCCTTGACATTGCTTCTGATAGAGATTCCGTTATCTTAGATTTCTTCTCTGGCTCGGCGACTATGGCCGATGCCGTTATCCAGAAAAACAACGAAGATAATGGACATCGTAGATTCATTCTCATCCAAGTTCCGGAAAAGGCAACCGGACGGTATTCAACTCTTACGGAAATCGGCGAGGAGCGCATCCGTCGTGCCGGCAAGAAGATCAAGTCCGATATCGAAGCTGAGAACGCGCAACTGACGCTTGACGGCACTCCCAAGAAGGTGCCGGACATCGGCTTCCGTGTGCTCCGCGTGGATGATTCGAATTACGAGGACAGGCGCAAGCTTGTCGACGAGTATTCCCAGAAGGACATCGACGACGACGTGGACATCACGAAAATGGACCGTTCCGATCTGGATCTGCTGTTCGAGGCGCTGCCGAAGTTCCAGTTGCCATACAGCTCGAAGATCGACGTCCTGTCGGGAGGCGAGTTCGACGGCCACACCGTGTACAGCGTAAACGACGGCCAGTTGCTCGCATGCTTCGAGGACAGTATCCCCGAATCGCTGGTCCGCGCGATGGCGGCGTTCAGGCCGCGTCCGTCCTATGTGCTGGTCTCTGAGAACGGTTTCCTGAACAGTGCTGCGCGTACGAACTTCACCGAGATCTTCAAGCAGTCCGCCGACGAGAAGACCGGCGCCACGCAGACCCGCATCATCTGAGGTCACCGATATGCAATTCAAATTCTCGCAATACCAGTACCAGACCGATGCTGCGGACGCGGTATGCGACGTGTTCGACGGCCAGCCGCTGCAGGATGGCGTCTCCTATATCCGCGACACCGGTATCCGTAAGCCCGCATCCCAAGTGCTCAATCCCGCTCAGGACACTTTCGATATCCCCGAGTTGAGGCCGGTGCAGGAGATGCTCGGCCATTTCGACGCGGATGACGACACGGGCTACCGCAACGCGGACCTGCTGCTGGACGGCGAAAGGCTGCTCGCCAACATCAAAAACGTGCAACGCCGACAGAACCTGACGGAATCCCCGAAGCTGTACACGGATCCGGCCGGTGCCGTCGAACTGGACGTGGAGATGGAGACCGGCACGGGCAAGACGTTCGTGTACACGAAGACCATGTTCGAATTGAACCGCAGGTATGGCTGGTCGAAGTTCATCGTCGTGGTCCCGTCCATCGCCATCCGCGAGGGCGTCGCCAAATCGTTGGACATGACAGGCGACTATTTCTACATGTCCGGCCGCGACGGCAACGAAGGCTATGGGAAGAAACTGCACTCCTTCATCTACGACTCGTCGAATCTGAACCGGCTGGACGAGTTCGCCCAGTCCTCGGACATCCAGGTGATGGTCATCAACATGCAGGCGTTCAACACGTCCATGAAGGAGAACGGGCGCAGCAAGGACGCGAGAATCATCTTCTCAGAACGTGACGATTTCGGTTCGCGCCGCCCGATCGACGTGATCAGTGCGAGCCATCCGATCATGATCCTGGACGAGCCACAGAAGATGGGCGGCAAGGCCACGCAGGCGGGCATACGCCTGTTCAAACCATTGTTCACGCTGAACTATTCCGCCACGCACAAGATAAAGCACGACCTCGTGTATGCGCTGGACGCGCTGGACGCGTACAACCAGCGTCTGGTCAAGCGCATCGAGGTCAAGGGCTTCGAGCTGAACAACATGCGCGGCACCGACGGCTACCTGTATCTGCAGGACGTCATCGTCAGCAAAAACAGGGCGCCGCAGGCCCGTATCGAATACAAGAAGCTGTCCTCGGCCGGTAAGGTCGTGACCACGTCCGGACTGTTCGACGAGGGCGACGACGTCTACACCGCGTCCGGCGGGCTAGAGGCATACCGCGACGGCTGGCGCATCGCTCCGGACGGCATCGTGCCCGACGGCCTGGAGCCGGGCCGGACCGGCTACGTGCGGTTCATGAATGGCGAGACGCTCGGCAAGGGCCGTATCATGAACGACGGATCCGAGGCAGACATGCGCCGCGTGCAGATCCGCGAGACCATCCTCTCCCACCTGCACAAGGAAGAGCACCTGTGGGCGCGAGGCATCAAATGCCTGAGCCTGTTCTTCATCGACGAGGTCGCGAAATACCGACGGTACGACGATGACGGCGAGCCGTTGAACGGCGAGTACGCGGACATGTTCGAGCAGGAGTACGACCGTTGCGTGCATGATTTCGTCGAGAACCGTCTCGACGACGGGTCCGGCTATCTCGACTGGCTACGCACCACACACGGCCGTTACGTGCACAAGGGATATTTCAGCATCGACAAGCACGGTCATTCCATCGACTCGAAAGTCAAACGCGGGTCGGAAGACAGCGACGACATCAGCGCATACGACCTGATTCTGAAAAACAAGGAACGACTGTTGAGCTTCGACGAGCCCACGAGGTTCATCTTCAGCCATTCCGCGCTGCGCGAGGGATGGGACAACCCGAACGTGTTCCAGATCTGCACGTTGAAGCATTCGGACAACGAGGTCGGCAAACGCCAGGAGGTCGGACGCGGCCTGCGCCTGTGCGTGAACCGCGAGGGCGTGCGCCAGGATCGTAACCTGCTCAGCAACGCGGACTTCCTTGACGTGAACCTGTTGACCGTTATCGCGTCGGAAAGCTACGAAAGGTTCGCCGAAAGCCTGCAGAAGGACATCGAGACCGACCTGCGAGAGCGGCCAATCGTCATCAACGATGCGTTCTTCGCCAAGACATGCGTTCCGGCCGACAAGCTCGGTCCGGAGTATGCGGGCTTGGGAGACGTGTCGTTCAGCAAGGACGAGGCGCGTGACATCGTGTACGCGCTGACCGTGGACCGGCTCATCGACCGCGACGGCAAGCTGACCGACAAGTACAAGGAAGAGCGTTTCGGCAAGGATGCGGTGGAACTTCTGCCAGAACCCTTGCGAAAGAAGGTCCCGGCAATCCGTCTCGTGCTGGACAGCGTGGTGGAAGGCACCACCAAGGTGCTGATCGGCAACGCATTGAAGCGTAAGGTACATGGCAATCCGCTCAATGCCAACTGGCAGAAGAAGGAGTTCCAGGAGCTCTGGAGGCGCATCAACCACAAGTATGCGTATACCGTCAGCTTCGACGACGACGAACTCGTCAAAAACGCAGTCAAGGCAATTGACGAGCGTCTGGTCGTATCGAAATTGTCCTACACGGTCACGCGCGGCATCCAGAAGGAGAACGCTTCACGCAACGAGCTCGCGGACCGCACCCACTTCCACAGGAACGACTCCCATACCGACGACTTGGATGTCGACGCATCCAACGGCGTGAAATATGATCTGCTTGGAGAGATCGCGCAGGCTGCGACCATCACGCGTCGTTGTGCGGCACGCATCCTCAAGAGCATTCGGCCGGACCGGTTCCTCATGTTCAGGGACAATCCAGAGCAGTTCATCGCGAGGGTCGGCCGTCTGATTGTTCAGGAGAAGGCGAACATGGTCGTTGACCATATCTGCTACGACCGGATCGAAGGCGGATACGATTCGAGCATCTTCACCAAGGGCGGCAACAATCGTGATGAGGCCGAAGGCTATCAGGCGTCTAAGTGCGTGCAGGACTGGGTGTTCCCCGATGGCAGGATCGAAAGCGATTTCGCCAAGGACCTCGATAACGCGGCGGAAGTCGCGGTGTATGCGAAACTGCCGCGTGGATTCCAGATCCCGACTCCCGTGGGCAACTACGCCCCCGACTGGGCTGTGGCCTTCCGCGACGACAGCGGTCTCAAGCACCTGTTCTTCGTCGCCGAAACCAAAGGCACGATGGACAGTTTCGAATTGCGCGGGATTGAGGACAGCAAGATCGCCTGCGCGAAACGACTGTTCAACGAACTCGATCTCGCCGACGGAGCCCGTTACGAGCAGGCAACCACCTATCAAACCCTGCTCGACGAGGTAAAGGCGCTGCAATAGGAAGAAATAACCATATGGCTGCGTCAAATCAATCAAATGATAGATGATTGGTTTGTCACAGCCAATTGCAGGACGGAAGGGGAATCCAAATGGACACATGGAAAATACTGCAAACAGTAATTCCTTGGGTTATCAGTTTTGTCAGCATATGTGTGACGGTCTATGTTGCATACACGACAAAGCGGACTCAAAAAATGCTCTCTTCGAACGAGAAGAAAATCCAACAAATTGATTCGAGCCTTGAGCATTTGCGAGAAGATCTCGTACGATTTTATTCTGCATTTAGCACCAGTCCTAAAGAAACCATGGCAGATGTTCTTGTCGCTTATGAGATTCTGATGGCGAATCCCCTAACCACTGATGAACTGAGAAAAGCCGCATATAAAGTACGAGAATTTACCACAGTAGAGGCTATGAGCATGTTCGGGATTCCCATCAAAAAAGATGCTGCAATTGAACCAGAAGATACCTATCAATCTTCGATAGATGAATTAGGCAAGGCTTACCGCCAAATAGTGGAAGAACAGAATCAGAAAAGGGCAAACTTGTTAAACGACAAGTCAAGGAGAAAATTATTCAGAAGGATAGCAGACTCTTCGAAATAATTTTTATTTTGCCCCAGATGGATATATACACGCACTTCGCAATGGTTGACTCCGCCCAGCTCGCGAAAGAAGGCAAACTTGCTGAGTTCGTGGACAAAGCGTTTGAAGAATAGCGAAGCACTTTGAGTCGATGACAAAGCTGATGGGTTGGGTGACTAACAGACAACTACTCTGCTAGCCACCCAACCCACCGTTTTTCAGTCGTCTATCTCGATCTCATGAATCGTGACTTCCGTGTCAGCATCTGCGGTATTGGCTTTCTTGAATTCCGGGCGAAGTTCCATGCCAGTCTCATCAAAATCACCATTCAGATTACGTATCAGCACATCGGCCAATCGGCCACCCATAGGTTTGAACGTCGCATAGGTTATCACCCCGGAAATAGCACCGCCAACAATGGGCATAACCTTGGTAACAGCCTTCCCAATCGACTCCTTCACCACCCGTTTGCCGACCATCGCGCCGATTTTCTTGAGTAGCGGATACCAAGTCGTTTTCGTCAAAGCCTGTTGCGTGATCTTCTTGCCCATGTTCTTGCCGACTTCCCTGGCAAGCTTTCCCACCAACATCGCCGAGCCGGATGCGCCAAGCATCACACCCAAATACGCAAGGACTCGGACTTTGGCACCTTCGTTCAATTCCGACTCGTCGGTGAACAAATCATCCTCTCCGAAAAGATAGGCGATTTTCTGCGCCAGATTGATCGCGAAGCCAAAGTACTGGGCCACATCGGCACCTCCGGCGGCAACGGCGGCAGGTCCGCCGGGAATTCCTGCCACAAAGGCGGCAAGAGTGGTCTGATTCGTCGACTTCTTGATTACTCCATCCGCTTTCCTGTGCAACGACTCCACCGTATATACATGCTGCGGGCCATGCTGCAGAATTTCATCGAGATATTCCGAACCGGCGAATTGCTGCCGCAGAAATGCCTCTCTATCAACCCTGATAACCGGAAGCTTCGCAACGCTTCCAATCATATTTATCGCCACATCGTAAAGCTCTTCGTCAGTTTTCTTGGCCACGTTCTCTCCACTCTGATAAGACACACTGTGCTTAATGCCCATGGTATCTGCTCCTCTATTTGTTCAATGGATAACATGCGGGCGATCCCGCATTCACCATGAGCCATGTTTTCTTCGCGAGCGCGACGGGGGTTCCAACAGATAGAATCTGCATCCAGGTTAGTAATCCGTCAGAATGCGTTCGCGCACTCTCACGCATCTACGCCTTGATTGCATACTTTGCCATTCATGCGGCATGTTCAATCGCCAAAGAATGTACAGTCCTTTATATCAGTGCCCACCCAAGGCTACGTTACGTCCTGAAATGCGGTGGGCCTCTTCTATTTCTTTGCTGCTGCGAATAGTAGCAGTAGCCTCCAAGCCTCTTAACAATGCTCAAATCTAAGAGGCTCTTTTTTCAATCCGCACTCAGGACGCAGGTGCCGGAATCGCCGACGGAGTGCAGCAGTTTGGCAAAGGAATAGCAGACGGATTGAAACAGCTCCCGGAGATCAAACTGCCCAAGTTCGGGTGGGGCAAGAAATAAGACGAAGAGTCACGCCGTGAGCACCGAGCTTCTTTCGTCGTTTCGCGGGACTCTTCCGTCTGATCATCATCAACACGTACCACAAACAAGCCAGCAAGCATTTTGGGGAGGACCATTCGTGCGATGTTGCGCTCTATCATTGATAAAGGCATCCAGCAATCGCATATAGTAAGGAATCGCATGCGTTATTTCACTTCGGACACGCATTTCGGCCATCCACTGGTCACCGCGCTGCGCGGGTTCCTGAACAATGGAAGGCTACGTGCCGAGTACCTCGACATCTGGCAGACGCAGGCCCGCGCCGCCGCACACGCGTGGATCAAACAATATGTGCACGACAATCAGACATCGTTCAAAGCGATCTGCGACATCGCACGCCACGAGAACACCATCATCGACAATATCAACGAGATCGTCGGGCACGACGACGAACTGTGGATTCTCGGCGACCTCTCCTACCGTTGCACCGTCGAGCACACACTCGAATGCCTGCGCCGCATCAACTGCCGGCATTTGCATCTGATCATCGGCAACCACGACCGCAACTTCCGCTTCCGATTCAATGACATACTATACGAAGACGTGTTCGAGACCATCGATGACTACTGCGAAATCGACATGGAACTTCCCGTCCTCGATGAATCCGGCAAAATAACGGTGGCGACCACGCAGCAAAGCATCGCCATGAGCCACTTCCCCAGACTCTCGGCATTGGCCGAAGAACACGGCGATTGGCCGAGCAACTGGAACGAGTTCGCCGATATGGCGCCTACCACCGAAGGCTGGCTGCTCTACGGCCATACACATCAGGACGTTCCCGACGGCACCGATCCGCGAAGTGTGAACGTGGGACTCGACGCATGGGATTTCAAGCCCGTCAGCGAACAACAGATCCTCGCCTGGCTTGCATCCCGGAACTCCAACCAATCAAGGTGAATTCCACCCTGAGCATGTATCATGCGTCCAGAGGCGAAGCGATCCAGGACGCCGGATCGCGACAAGGCACGGTACAGGCCCCATGAGCCAAAGCCAGCGAACACCAGCGCGCTCAACAACTCGCACGCCGTTCCAATGAGCCCGCGTGGACTGAAGAATGAGAATGCCTGGTAGTAGAACAACAACAAGTAGAAGTTGTAGACGACGCCGACCGTCAAGGCTGCCAGAATGGTGACGCTGAGTGTCCAACGACGATAACGGAACAGTGCGACACTGCTTCGGCGGCGGACGCTCCGACGGCTATGTCGATCACACGCCATGTCAATGGTCTACGTTTTTCCTGCGGCACGCCTTTGGCTGCACGCATGAACTGCGCTTGTTCGGATGATGTCAACGGCAGGCAATTGACGATAAGTTTGCGATTATTCTCGATTCCCACCTATCCCACCTTAGGACAGACATGAGATAAGCCTTTCACATGTGAGTGGCGAATAGATTCAGCCGGGTCTGACTTGACCCGGCTGAATCACATGTATGCGCCCGTCTGTTCAGGCAAGGGACTCGTACACTTGCACGTCGACCGGCTCGAGCTATTCGTTGCTCATCGCGTTCGGATCTCCTGCTGAAACCATGAATGCCAGATGGGAGAAGGATTCGCCCGGAGCCGCACCATGCCAGTGCTTGGTGTCGGCGGGAATGCACACGGCTTCGCCAGCTTTGAGTTCCTTGGGTTCCTGGCCTTCGATCTGGTAGTAGCCTCGGCCGCCCACGGCGATGAGCACTTGGGCTCCACCGTGGTGGATGTGCCAGTTGTTGCGGCATCCCGGCTCGAAGGTGACGTTGTGGATGGAGATTTCGGGAGCGTCAAGCACCGGTGCAAGATAACTTTGACCTACGAAATACTGGGCGAAGCCGTCGTTCGGCTCTCCCATCGGAAATGCGCTTGGGTTTTCCATAATGGTCCTTTCGTTGTAATACGCGTTCATTGAACCTCGACGAAAATGCCGTGTCAATGTATAACGAGTGACGAACATGCTTTTCCATGCAGCAAACGCATATACGTATAATAGAGGCAAGAGTCACGCATTAGGTTCATTCGCGGACCGAGCGGTGCTATAGAAAGCAACATTTCACACATCCAACAGGCAAAGGTGCTCCATCTGATCATGACCGACATGAAGTACGCGCCGCTAGGCTGGTCCGGCATCAAAGTATCCAAAGTATGCCTTGGCGGCATGAGCTTCGGCAAAACCTCACCGGACTTCCATCAGTGGACCATCGACCAGCAGGGAACGGAACAAGTCATCGGCCACGCCATCGACCGAGGCATCAACTTCATCGACACCGCGAACTGCTACGCCTTCGGCACTTCCGAAGAATACATTGGTCAGGCGTTGCGCAATCTCAACATCGCGCGACACCAAGTTGTGCTCGCCAGCAAAGTGTACTTCAACGATGGGCATCTTTCCAAAGAAGCCATCAACCGAGAGATCGACGGCACGCTCAAGCGTTTGGGCACCGACTATCTCGACCTCTACATCATCCACCGTTTCGACTACACCACCCCCGCCGAAGAAACCATGGAAGCCCTGGACGCGCTAGTCAAAGCAGGCAAAGTACGCGCATTGGGCGCCAGCGAAATGTATGCGTACCAGTTCCACAACCTGCAGGCCGTGGCCGACGCCAATGGGTGGACCCAATTCACCAGCATGCAGTGCCACTACAATCTGCTCTACCGCGAAGACGAACGCGAGCTCATCCCCGTATGCCAGCAGTACGACGTTGCTTTGACGCCCTACTCTCCCATGGCTTCCGGGCATCTGGCACGCCCGGCTTGGGATTCGAATTCCACCCGCGGCACCACCGATGGCACCATGCACAACAAGTATGACCAAGCGAAGGCGCAAGACATGCCCATCGTCGAGCGCGTGCATGAGGTGTCCGAGCGCCACGGAGTGCCCATGGCTCAGGTCGCGCTTGCATGGCATTGGGCCAAAGGCGTGACCGCACCGATCGTGGGCTGCTCGAAGCCGGCTCGCGTGGATGACGCCATCGCCGCGTTGAACGTTCAGCTTACGGAAGATGACATTGCCTACATCGAGGAGCCGTACACCGCGCACGAATTGGTCGGGCCACTTTCCCGCCCCGGTGAAAAGGCCTTGGCCGGCACCCTGGCGCCCACGCTCAAGGAAACAACCCGAAACTAAAACCATATGTGACGGTATCTGCCTTATATATGGCAGATACCGCTCCCCGTCTCCACGTATCTCGCCTATATATGGCAGATAGCACCGGACAGCCTCGCAAATCTGCCATATATAGTTGAGTTAGAGGCCGAGACCCTCCACCCAAGAAGTCACTTCGTCGGCCGATACGCTGGACGAGAACCTCTGACCATCCTGCCAGTCGCCAGCTCCCGCCATATCCGCCAAATCAGAACCGCTGCTCCCCAACGGAGATGACGCAGAAGTGGCGAACGGAATAACTTTCTCGCCGGTGAAGTCATTGTCAGTCACAAAATGATTGACCGGCCATACGGCCCCGCCCCACCAGATCGGATATTCCGATGAATACAGTGTCGTACTTATCCCACCCATCTGGCGAGGTAACGTTCAAAGGAACATCGCGCAGGCTTTCATCATTATGCTCGCCGTTCACTCGACTGAATTCGTCGTTCCAGTTCAGATCACCACTGGAATATTCCCGCTCCGGGGTGAGCTCGAACAAATCACCGTTCGCCGCATCCGCAATGGCCTTGGCCACGTCGGCGGTGTGACCCGTAGCGGAATAATAGGCCACGAGCACATGACTTCCACTCTGCCGGCCTCCCCGCGCATTCGGCTGTGAGCTTGTGGAATCGGCGTGCTTGCAGGAACAACCGAATACTACAGCAATCTCATCGACGTAAACGGCGGTACAGAAACAGATCCGCCCGCCTGCGAGCGTCTGCTCAGCTGACGGGCGGAAACTGTGATTCACATCGCTCACTCTTCCATGGAGACGTGCGGAACCGTTCAGCAGCGCCCCTCATACAAGAAGAAGGAAAGCGCGCCGTCTTCCAGACCGCCTTGCGTAAAGGAGTCCCTGCGTACAGTATGCTCCGCTTTGCGCGTCAAACCACGGTAATCATAAAAACCGTAATCGCAGGTAGTGTCGGTGAAGAGGAAATACTCGTTCATTCCGGCATTACGAAACACGCCAAGCATGTGGTTGAACAGCTTACGTCCGACGCCCATGCCCCGCGCTTCCGGGGAAACCACAAACAACGTTATCTCAGCCTGATAGCTTTTGCCGGCATCTCGTTTCAACACTTCATCGACCTGCAAAATCGCAATCTGATCGGCAAGTCCTCGACGGCCATCCTTACTTGCCAACAAGGGCAACGCCAAGCAATTTCGCGTAATAGCATGACGTATCCTCTGCGCTGTGGTAACACGGGATCTCAACGAGCCCAATACCACGCCAAGCACCCGACCATCACGTTCAGCGACCGTAGCCTCGGTGGTGCGGGAAAGAAAATCATGCATGTCGATGGCCGCGAGTCGATGCATATTACGCAAGTGAATCGCCTTGCGCAGCTTATACTTACGCAACCCGCGCTCATCGTTCGGAACGTTCCCATTATCATCCGACTCATCATCCACATACCAAGCCTGACGGACAAGCTCTTCAAGCGCGGGAAAATCCGTGCGACGCATCGGTCGGAGCATAATCATTTCTGAAGTCATGCTCCCCCATCCTAGCCGCAGCCATACCAAAACTCCGCTCACGGATGACATAATGCGCATGGTATTGAAATAACAGGAATGCGTAGGATTTGTTGGCATTGGCATGTGAAGCTTGGGGGGTCTGGGGGTCACAAGTTTAGGATGAGACAGGATTGCGCGCGACGCGCAATGAATGAGAGGTTCATCATGGCAACGTTGATTAGACGAATTACAGGTACTCTATGCTTAGTACTTGCCGTGGCATGCGCATGTTACGCTTTCGCCGTGCGCAATACGCATTCCGGCACGAGTTTCTGGATTGTTTGGCTAGCGTTCGCAGTTTTGTTCGCAATACTCGGATTCGGTCTGCTCTTCCGGTGGTGGACGATATTGCCAAGACTGGTCAGAGGCATCTTGATTGCGGTCGTGTGTATTGGTCTGGTCGCATTCGGCACGGTGGAAGGTTGCATCGTCAGTAAAATGCATGCGCAAGGCAAACCGGATCTTGATTATGTGGTGGTGCTCGGCGCCCAAGTGCGTAAGTCCGGCCCGAGCCTTGTACTTCGCTACCGTCTCGACAAGGCCATCGAATATTTGGATGAGAATCCAAATACCATCTGCATCGTTTCCGGCGGAAAAGGACCGAATGAACCGTTCCCCGAAGCCCAAGGCATGGCTGACTATCTTAAGGAACATGGCATTGCCGAACAGCGCATTCTTGAGGAGCCGAAGTCAAAAACCACTGAGGAAAACATTGTCAACAGCAAGAAGCTGATCAGTGACGATAATGCTTCCGTAGGGGTAATCACCAACAATTTCCACATGTTCCGCGCGTTGCAGATTGCCGACAAATATGGTTTGGACAACGCCCAAGGCATTGCGGCTGGCTCTCCCCCGAACATGCTCGTCAACAATATGGTTCGCGAGTTTTTCGCCGAAATCAAATTCCTGCTGTAACTCATGTTTCGGCAATCTCTGTCTTGCCCTCTTTAAGGATGCCAAAAATTTTAAGGATGCCAAAACCGAATACGAAATAAATTGAGGGGTGGAATCCCATATGGATTTCACCCCTCAACGCTTTAGAAAGATGACTCTCGCGAGTCAGGCATTAAGCGAAGCTCACTCTTCGGAAGCAAGTTCGTCAGCCACAGCGGCGGCTGCGGAAGCAGCTTCAACGCTCTCGGCTTCTTCATCTTCAGCGGCTTCGCCAAGGAAGGCGCTCAGGTCCAGGGTCTCGCCCTCGGACTTGAAGGTCACGGCGCGCATGCCGGAGAGCAGGCCCTTGGAACGGCCGACTTCCTGCACTGCGGAGCCGAGCTGGCCCGTTGCGCATGATGGCCTGGATGAAGGCGTTCGGATCCATGCCGTACTGCTGGGCGATGGAAGCGAGGAAGTTGAACACGTCGGCCTGGGAGACCTTGACATCCAGCTTCTCGGAGAGCACGTCGAGCACCATCTGGTCGCGCAGTTCCTTTTCGACGGTTTCTTCGGCTTCGGCCTTCTGCTCCTTGGTGGCGTTGGCCGGATCAGCGGTCACACCCTTGAGCTGCTGCTCAACCATTTCAGCCTTGACGCCCTTCGGCACCGGAATCTCCAGGCCTTCTTCGAGCTTGGCGATGAAAGCGTCGCGGGCTGCGGTGGCCTGACGGCCTTCGGCATCCTTGGAAGCGGCCTTCTTGATGTCTTCCTTCAGCTCGTCGAGGGTGTCGAACTCGGATGCTTCGGAAGCGAAGTCGTCATCGAGTTCCGGCAGTTCCTCGGCCTTGACGGAATTGACCTTGACCTTGATCAGGGCCTTCTCGCCTTCG
>ENA-OQDL01000343-OQDL01000343.1-human-gut-metagenome-genome-assembly--contig:-NODE-343-length-30701-cov-3.158860_pt1 | contig 30701 bp, 28 predicted proteins | sample MGYA00242782_ERZ504609 | MGnify/ENA primary metagenome ERZ504609 (study PRJEB26092, sample SAMD00036320) | human gut metagenome | host: Homo sapiens | study: EMG produced TPA metagenomics assembly of... | reverse complement strand
TTTATCTTTAACTTCTTTAATCATTTCATCTGAAAATGCTAAGCCATTCGGGTATTCATTCATGATATTTCTTCCTTCCTTTTTATAAAACAACGTTGCCATCTACAAGAATCTTAACTCCATCAACACTCATATTCGGATTTTTGATGATGAGATCCAGATGATATTTACTTTTAACCTTTCCACCAAAGCCAATATTATCGCCTGCTCCGAAATGCAAGGTTCCATAGCAGCCTTCATCTTCAAGCATTTTTCCAATCAAAGCACATTCATCATTCAAACCGATGCCAATTTCTCCAATGTTGTATACATTGGGATCATTTGCTTCTTCCCAAATTTTCTTAAGGGTTTCTGCTTCTTTTCCGCCCTCAATCTTTGTAACAAGGCTATTTTCAACAGTAAGTTTAATCGGTTCTTTAATGACTCCGAGTAAGGGATGAGGAATACTTCCATCAACCACGATAATTCCATTTCCCGTATTTTCTACAGCACAGGTTGCACATTCGATATCCGGAGGAGATGATGAAGAATTTTTCTTTAAGCTCCGGCCATATTGTGGGTTGGGTGCCCTGTCAGCAATAGAACAAGTAAAGTTCGTTCCGTTCTGGCTGGTCACAGTACAAGTTTTCTTGCCTTCCAAGACTTCTGCAATCTTTGTACAAGTTTCGCCGATTTTTTCGAAATCAGCAAACAGTCCGCCGGATTTAAGCATATCAACATCATAGTCTGCCATATTTACAAATCTTGCTCCAGCCTCTACGGCTTTTCTTCTTGCATTGGAGTGGAAAAGAGAAAACTTGGTTGCACCAAAGATCACATCTGCTTCAAGCATGGCAGCAGCAACAAGATCTGTCGGTTCTTGTCCGTGCATATTTCTTTCGTCCATCAGTAATAATGATTTGTTCTTGAAATCCTTTGCAGCATCATATAAAGCTTTTGCAGCTTCATAGCTGGTCGGATCCGTAACGATAGCTATCTTTTCATCCTTACCACAGTTTGAACATGTTGTAAGAAGAACTTCAGCCCCTTTTAATATTTCCATATTGCCTCCTTATCTTGAATCCTATTTACATTCTTCTTGCATGCAAGTTTAATTCATGACTAAATTATAAGGCTACTATGTCATTTTGTCAACTGTTTTTTCAATAAAGGAATGAAATCTTATAAAAGTTAATGACAAGGCTGATTAGGGCCTTATAAACAATTCGGTTTGAATCTTCAATCCGGTACTATTGTAAGCAGATATATTTCGAAGTTATTCGCTAATCCGGTCCGCAGCTGCTGCTTCTGTAAAATGGACTTTCCCAAATGATTTTCTTTGGCAGCAGCCGTCGAATAAAATTATTCTTTTTCCCCTTTGCCCCCCTCATAGGACACTTTCTTAATCCAGCGCACTTACCATCGAATCTATTTTCCAACTCAATACTCGCCGCGGGTATTCACACACACGCCCTTCGTGGCTCAATCCCCCCATCCGATAATCAGGATATACTGCTGTAAAAGTTCGATAAACCGACCGGGGAATAGATTATTTCCTTTAAATTGCTCCGCACCATACCAGAGCGGTGACATTTAGATTTAGGAATTTCAAAAGATTCCGTCCCCAAATCGCCGGGATAGCCCTTAAGTACTCAACAAAAAAAATGGACGTAGGAGCGAAAAGCTCACTCACGCCCATTCCATAGATAGATGAAAAAGTCTTCCAGCATTTGACAAAAATCAAAAAAGGGACTGCCGCTGATGCAGCAATCCCTTATCGGTCATACAAAACTATCCAATTAATGAAAAACAGCGCAGGCGGTCTTCAAGAAAGGCAGATGTTTGCCAATCCCCGTCCGCGACGGTTGAATCCATCGAAGATCATACGGTTCAAAGACGACGTTACGGTAAGCTTCAAGATCAAGAGGTGTCCCATCCCAATCGGAATGAATGGCACCATTCTGCTTGATCAGGATATCATAGAGAATATCGTAGTTCTTTCCGTCTTTTTCATCCCGTTCAATGACCGTGCTGTATGGCAGGGTCTTATGATAGGTCAATTCCATCCCTTGGTAATCGAAATGAAAGCCGCAGCGCATACGGCAGCCATCCAAGCCTGTATACTCGGCAATATTTTTTAAGTCGTGAAGAATCTGATCATTTTCTTCTTCGTACAAGTTTTCCGGCGTCGTTTCCGTATAGTCAAAGCGGAACTGAATCGACGCGCCTTCGAGTTTAATAAACCGGTCTAAATACGGTTTTATCTGATCGACGGGGTACTTCTTATACAGGACGCAGTTAATGCGGAAAGGAACGGCCAATCGCGTCAGAAGCTGATCATTCGATTCTTCCACATAATGCTGCATATGACGCGAAACGTTGATGCACGTAATTTTATGACGATTCCGCTGTGTAAAAGCGACGATATCGTCTTCCGTCTGTGTTTCAAAAACCGGAAGGGTAGTGTTGATATATACCTTATGTGTCACGGGAATGCAGTCCAGCATGCGCTGCAGGGATTCCATATCTGCAAAAGGTTCTCCTCCTGTAAAAACAAAATCACAAGAAGGCGTAATGCTGTCCATCAAGCGAATACTCCGGCAGATGGCTTCTTCCGAAAAACCGGTCATGTCTTCATATTCAGCCTTATTGATACAAAAAGGACAATGATTATGGCAATTGTAAGGCACAAAAATGGTAACCGTAGCGCCCCCATTGCGCGTTTTATATGGGTAGGCCACACGTGGCACTGTCGTTGCAGCCATACTGATTGTAGTTTGCATTCTTTTTCGCCTCGAATCATGGATAAGATCCCAAGCTGTTCCCACACTGCTGCAATTGAAAAGGAAAGATTTTTTCATTTCACAACAGACAATCTTGTGACCCGAATGTAGTATCCATGCCTATTGTACCATAAAAGTCTATTTCTGCAAATGCATGTAGTATATTCCCGTTTTGCATGATTTTTATACCAAACAATTCACATCGAAGAGCATTTTACATTTACGCAAGGGAAATGACTCCGTCCTCAGTCCAAGGCCTGGCTGATATCGCCGGCCGTCTTGACCACCGCCTGAATCGTAGTCTCCCGATTCGCATCTGCCACTCGTTCGGCCGGTCCGGAAACACTGATAGCCGCTATGATGCGACCGCTGCGAAAGATAGGTGCCGCCACACAGGCCATGCCGAGCTCGACTTCCTCCCGTTCGATGGCATAGCCGCGATTGCGGATTTCATCCAATGCCGGCAAGAGTTCTTTCCAGTCAGTAACGGTATACTCCGTAAATTTTTTCAAGGTACAGCCTGTATAAGCCTTTCGGTAGTCCTCTGAAAAGGCCAGCAAACACTTGCCCGATGCCGAGCAGTAGGCCGGGCGGACGGCTCCGATAGGCGGTGCCGTATCGATGGTCCTGGGAGACTTAATCTTTTCCAAGATGATGTGCTGCGGATAAGCGGCTCCATTATGGGCAAAGGTCGTGATATGGACACCTTCATTGCATTGCAGGGACAAGGCCTTGGCATACGGATAGGCCACCTTATGAAATTTATCCTTTTCGCGAAACAGCATTCCCAAGGCGTAAGCCTGCAGTCCAAGCCAGTACTTGCCCGTTTCTTCATCCTTTTGAATAAATCCGCGGTGTTCCAGCGTCTCCAGCGTACGGCTTACCGTACTTTTATGGAGTTCCATGACTTTGCTGATACGCGTTACACTGAGGGGCCGCTCTTCTTTTAAAAAGAGCTGTAAAACGGCCAAGGCCCGGTCAATGGATTCAATCATAAGCGCTCCCCCGATCCGGCATCATCGCGACGCCAAGAATAATAATCTCATTATATGGGATGCACACATAATGTCAAGAAAAAGACTTCCGACTAAGGATCAGTGGCTGACAGCTTCGCCTTCAACCTGCTGTAGCCGATTGTGTTCATAAAGGCACTGCGACAATCTCCGAATCAGGACATCGCATTCCAAATTGCAGCTCCAGCTCTTGGGGATAGCCTTATCGCCAAAGATGGTTCCCATAATGTTCCCGCAGATAGCCCCGCAGGTATCGCTGTCACCGTCCTGGTTGCAGGCCATGAGGACCGCTTCTTTCAAGGTTCCCGTCTTGAGTACGCAGTAAATGGACAAAGCCAAAGCCTCATCGGCTTTTTTCCCGAGACCGATTTTCTTCATAGACCGGACGGGGTTACGGTCCGTAACGGCTTCATCAATAGATCGCAGGAGCAATTTTAAAGACGCGTCCCTCCGGATCACGCTGCAGAATATGGAGGGCCCCGCCGAGAGCCGTACTGATATCCTTACCCACTGCCAAAGAAGCGATGATGGCGCTTATCGTCGCTGTCGACAGGAATGCTTTGGGATTGCCGTGGGTCAGACTGGCAGCCTGAGAGCCGACAAAAAAGGGCCTTCTCCGGATCGCCTTCATAAAAGAGCCCGATAGGAGCTGCCCGCATGACCGTACTGTTGCCGCTGCTGTGGTTGATGGTTTCATCACGGGACAATTTTTTTCCCTGACGCCAAGGCCGTCAAACAGGTCTTCCCGGGAGAGCGGCGGGCAAATAAAGCCTGTTCCCCCATCATGTCATATTCCAGTGTGACTTCATGGGACTGACGATTCATCCATTTTTCCTGTTCCGGACGGATGATGCGCTCCGTCTGCGTATAGTACCAGCGCATATAAGACCGGTACAAGCCTTCAATCGGTTCCAGTCCGTCGTGGTCGGCCCAAAGCATCCCGTCCGCCGTAAATAAGGACAACTGTGTATCGTCAGAAATGATACTCTTATTGCCGTTCTTAGCCGACTTTAAAACCGTACGCAGCCCATAAGGGCCGTATTTCTTATGAATCGTCTTTAAATCGTCTTTACCAATGACAAAGCCCAAAGCATCGCCGACGGCTCCGCCCAACATACAACCCATAAATCGATTCAATCCATCCATGCAGCTCACTGCTGCTAAAAACACAGAATACAGGAGAGCTTTTGTCCTATAACAAGATGTTCGCAACGAAGGCAGATGTATCCTCCATATGCAGTTGTTTCCCCCGAAGTAAAAAGACTTATCTATCCTTATACGGACGCGGTCTTCCGATCTATGTCTGCAGAGGCAGCAGCAGTTGTCCCACCTTTCTCAATTTATAAAGTCACACGCAGCTCAAGGGCCTCTGCCTATGCTTGAACTTTGCTCCATATGGAATAAAAAAAGTTGCTCCGATGTTCCATATGCCGTGCCAATAACGCTGCCCTCTGTAAAGAGGACCCCGTCCGTTACCCGTTCTACTCACAATCTTTACAACTTCATATAAATAGTATATAATTATAAATTTATACTTACATTATACAGGTTCTGAGAGAATTTTGCAAATAAAAAGGATGACCAACACAAAAATTTTGGTCATCCTTTTGTCTTTTATTGTAAAAAATTATTTACCGACCATGGAGAGGTTATTCATTTCCTCAAGACCCCCGACAGCCTTCTTGATTCTCCCTGCCAGCCCCGTCATCTTGCTTTCAGCAATGGAGCAAATTGCCCAGGCGCACGCCTTCGGCTAAGGGAACGGCAAAAATAAGATCATCTTGAGGCCTGACAAAGGGCCGCCGATCGATCTGTCGGAACGGAAATGAAGAAACCGCCCTGATAAGGAACGTGCTGCAGACCGCAGCGTCGGGCTTCCTCAACGAAAACGGCTCCGCGGCGATGAAGCTTATCGGCAAAAGCCAGGCGTTCGGCATCGAGGCGGGCTTTCAAATCCCGGTCACCGCGAATTTCCGTCAACAGCGTCATAGCCGCCCGGTTGACATTGGACCAGGCCGTCCGGGCTGAATACTTGCCGAGATCGGCAAATTCATCGATAACAGCCTTGTTTGACGACACGCCGATAAGAGCGCCGGCCCGCTGACCATACAGCGTATAGCCCTTTGACATGCTGAAAGCAAACATCGTAAAGATATGGGCCGGGAGGTTCGAGAACTGCTTCATAAAGGAGCGCACTTTATTCTTTTCACCGGCATAGGCAATGTAGGCGATATCAACGAGCAGACTCAGTCGTTTTCCGCGCTTTTCATGGAAGCGACAAACGTCGAGAACCTGATTCCATTCTTCATCGGCCAAGGCAAAGCCCGTCGGGTTATTAGCCGGCGTGTTGAGAATGATCAGCAGCGAGTCTTGTTTTTCAAAGGCCTGTGATACAGCGTCTGAAAAAGCAGAAATATTAAAATGCCCTTCTGAATCAATCATGGAAAAAGGCCGGAGACGACGGCCGATTTCCTGGCACAAGGCATCATAAATATTCCAGCGCCAGTTCGTCGTAAGGACGACATCCCCCACTTCAGAATAGTTGGCGATAGCAATGTGAATGGCTCCGGTACCGCCGGCCGTAGCCACAGCATCGGCATACCCTTGCGGACGGCAGTCTTCAAAAGCCTCTTCGATAGCCCCCTGACGGTAGGATTCTAAGCCCAAAGGCGGCGCATACGTGATAAAATCGCGCATTGGCAAGGCGCGGTAGAGTTCTTCTACAACAGGCAGACAGGCCAGTTTCTCGTCATCACCGGCATAACAGCCGATAGCTGCATTAATGACGCGCTCTTCCCCATACCGAGCCGCCGCTTCCCGGGCGGCGGCACTGGCGGAAAATACGACGTCGCGCAAAACCTTTCCTTCTCTACTTGCTGCTGCCATAATCGTCATAGTAAAAACCCCTCTCTCTATCCATTACCCCTTTAGCACATCTAAAGGTTTCAACGCTCTGCATTATAGCACCGGAACGGCTATTTTTATATAGAAAAGGGCGCAAAATACTGTATACACACGAAGTATATTGTATACAGTATCGCTAAGGGCCGACAACGGCCTTTTTTCTGACCGTCGTCGGCATAAAAATCCGCTTCCTTTATGCCTTTCACGGCCAAGAGCTCACTGATGATTTCCGGCGCATCCAGATGGGACAGGGCCGTCAATTCCAACTCTATTTCCGAAAAAGGGGCCTCATCGTCACTGTAATTGTGAAACTTTTTAATATGGAGCTGATGGTCGCTGACAAAATTAGCCAATCGACGAGCTTGGCCGATATTGTTTTTCATGACGACGTGCATGATGTATTTTTTCCGGAACTGCCCTTCCAGTCTGGCATCTAAGCGGACGAAGACGGTCAGTACTAAAAAGATAAGGGCTGTCGCTACGATGGCTACCACCAGGTAACCGGCACCGACGACAAGGCCGATAGCCGATACGGCCCAAATGCCGGCTGCCGTCGTAAGCCCGCGGACACTGCGTTCTTTCTGATTCGCTAAAATCGTTCCGGCACCGATAAAGCCGACCCCTGATACGACCTGTGCGGCAATACGCCCGGGATCGGCATTGCGGTAGCCGAACTCAAAATAATACTCCATGGCAATGTTAATCGATATAATCATGCACAGGCAAGAACCGACACACACCAAGGTATGGGTTCTGAGTCCGGCCGACTTGCTTTGAGACTGCCGTTCATAGCCGATAATGGCGCCGAGGATTAGGGATATTATCAATCGAATAATACTGTCTTCCGTAGAAATCATAAGTACTTCACTTCTTTCAAAACATTATTTTCATCCGTCAATAAAGCAGAACTATGGTATGATGAGTCCATAGAAATATAAATACTATCAACATTGATGTTCCTATCGTTGCCTTCATGGGTCATAGGCTTAGTGCCTTACGCCCATTTTCTCGAACAAAAAGGACGTGTCCTTGACAGCGCCGGAAGCAGGGCAAAGAGTCTCTATCAAGATTTCGGCGGTAAAGAAGGTACTGATCGGCAGCACAGGTTTCTTCCAACAGTGTATCATATCGATAGTCCCTTCGTCAGGTCCATTATAAATCCGCAAAGAAAGGTATTTTCAGAATATTTTTTACATCCGTTAAGAAAACGTTATAATATCACTATAGTATATAGAAGCAGTTCGAAGCAAGCGTTTCGTTTTTACTGCCGCTAAGAAAGAAGGTCACGAACTATGAATCGACTCATTTATTTCGATAACCTGCGCAGTTTATCGATTATATTGACCCTGGCGGCCCTATTGCTGCCATTGGGCACGGTCTTTTATGAAGAAAGCACGACCATTGCCATTGCCGTCATCTTTTTTATCAGTGCCTATTTCGGAGCCTCAAAACTTCGGATACGCACGATTACATTCTTTCTCAAAGATCGATGGCACCGCTTGGGTCTGCCCCTCATCGTACTGGTTCTCTTTGGCATTGAGGAAAAAATAGTGACCGGCACCCTCCCTGTCGTATCTTGGGCCCTGGCCTGGCTGCTGTTGTTATTTGCCTTATTGAGCCTGGTAAAACGGGGCGCTCACAGTTTCCTCCAGCAGCGAAAGCTGGCACCTCCCTCAATTTCTTTTCTGACGTTATTTTTCCTCTTATTCGCAGCGGCCTTATACGGCTGCCGGCTCTTCCTGCCGCAGTCGCTGGTCATTCCCTTCATCGCTGTCATCCGGCCCGACTGGCTGATTCTGTCCACGTTTTCCTTTATCATGGGACTTCAGGCCTTTCGCAGCCGCTGGTTTACAGCCAATGGCTACCATCCTTCACTGAGAATCTTCATCGCCTTTATCGTCATCCTGATTGTCAACAGTCTGATGTTGGCCGGTACGATTCTCTCCCGTCCCTGGCTGACCGCTCTTTTGTCCGCCGCCCTTCCCATAACGGCCATGTTGGGACTGACCGCTTTCTTTCATCGGTATTTCAACGCCCATCGACCGTGGTCGCATACCCTTCATCGACTGGGATACGGTTTGTTCTTCATCAGTGAGCCGATTATCCTCCATACGGCTTGGTTTCTCCATCCCCTGGCCGCCGCCTCGTGGTTAAAAACCGTATTGACCATCCTCATCCTGGTCGTTTACAGTTACCTCCTTTGCCGATACGCCCTGCTCCACCTATCATGCTTTAAAAGCAAGGGTTAATTCGCATAATTACTAGCCCGCACAGACCATCTATGCTATGATATATCGTAAAGTTTATTTTTTAGTCACCCTAAGGAGAGTGCCTCATTGGATACGCTATTACAACTCATGGAATCGTATGGCTATATCGCCCTTTTCGTCGCTATGGTCTTAGAAAACGCCAACATCCCCATCCCCAGTGAAGTCGTACTGGGCTTCGCCGGATTTCTCATTTCTCAACAAATTTTCTCTTTTTGGACGACCTTTATCGTCGCCTGTCTGGCCGGCCTCGTCGGCTCGGTCTTAAGCTATTGGCTCGGTTCGTACGGCGGCCGGCCCTTACTCTTAAAGTACGGCAAGTACATCTTCTTTAACGAGCACAAATTCCAAATGGCAGAAAACATGTTCAATAAGTATGGCGGTGCTGCCGTCCTCATTTGCCGCTGCCTGCCCGGCGTCCGAACCTTTATCTCGTTCCCGGCCGGGGTTGCTCGCTATCCATTCTGGAAATTTACGATCTTCACCATCATCGGCACCATCCCCTGGACGCTGCTTCTCGTCTGGGCCGGTTCGATGCTGGGAAGTCATTGGCGCGACCTTATCCAGTACAATCACATCTTCCTCATCGTCATCGCCGTCGTCTGTGTCATCGCAGCCGCCGCCTATATCTGGCATAAGCGCCGCCGGAGAAATGCCGCATGAAACAATGGCTATATGACAATCGCTACGGCCTTATCGTCGCCTTGGTGGCAGCAATCATTTTGCTGCCATTTTTAGGTGCGGTGCCACTCATGGATCCGGACGAACCCGTATACGGGGAAACGGCCCGGGAAATGTTGGCTGCCGGAGACTGGCTCTCGCCCCGCATATTTGGCAGCTACTGGTATGATAAACCGCCCTTTTTTTACTGGCTGGAAATGATTTCATACAGCCTCTTTGGGGCTACGGACGTTGCTTCCCGTCTGCCCAGCGCCCTGGCTGCCATGGCAACGACGATTTACGTCTATGCCGCCGGTCGCGACATTTTCAATAAGCCCATTGCTGCCTTATCGGCATTGCTCTTGGTAACAAGCTTCGGTTTCATGTATATCGGCAAGGCCGCCGTCACCGATATGACCCTGGTCCTGACCTTGACCGTCGCCATGACATCCTTTTACCGAAAAAAGTATTATACGGCTTATCTCTTCTGCGGCCTGTCGCTATTGGTCAAAGGCCCGGTAGGATACGCCTTTCCGGCCCTCATCATGCTGATTTATATCGCCTGGACCCGGCAATGGCTGCTGCTCAAAGACATGAAGATTCCCCAGGGGATTCTCTTGGCCTTTGCCGTCGGACTGCCTTGGTACGTCCTCATGTATAAGGTTCATGGTGAAGTCTTCTTAGACACCTTCATCGGCTATCACAACCTCACCCGCTTTGCCGCCCCGGAACACCCCGGTCAGAACAGCCTGGTTTTCTTCATTCCGGTCTTATTGGCAGCTATGATGCCTTGGACGATCTATCTCGGACCGGCCCTTCGGCGGCTGTTTAAAAAGAGGGACCCCTTTCGCGACGCGCTCCAATTCTGTCTCGTATGGGCCGGGTTTATCTTCCTCTTTTTCTCCCTTTCAAAGACCCAGCTCGTCACCTATATCGCCCCCATGTTTCCGCCGACGGCGTATCTCATCGGATGGTATTGGTATCGGTCTTATATCGAACGCAGCTTTCCCCGCGCCCTTCTGGCCGCTTCCTATGTGCTGGGCCTCTTACTGCTCGCCTGCAACGCCCTTCCCTTGAGCCCCGGCGCGGCGTTCTTCCGCCCGGCCATCGTCTGGGTATCGGTTGGCCTTGCCGCCGCTCTCTTTCTGCCAACGTACTTTTTATGGCGCCGGCGTTTCCGGACCGCCTTTATCGTCGCCGCAGTCACCATGATCTGCTTCTCCTGGGGCATTTTCGGACACGTAATCCCCCAGCTCAAAAGCTACGTTACATCTTATGATACAGCCCAAATCCTGCCTGACGTCTACGACGGCCACTCCCAATTATACGTTGAAAAATTTCTCCGCCCCGGCATCACGTACTACAGCGGGATGTACGGGGAAGAATGGGACCCCGTAAAAAATCCGGAACTGGAATCCCTGCTTATGCAGGACGATAAAATTTTTCTCATCATGTCTAAAGCGACCTTTCATAAACTGGCCCGCTCAAAACCGTTGATCGACCGCTTCGGCATTGCCGGAGAAACGCCGTCACAAGTCATCCTCATCAATCACCCATAGGAGGTACGTATGAAACAGTCATCCCTGCTCACGCTCGTCTTTGCAGCAACCTTTCTGTTTCTGGCTGCCGGGATATCGACACTGGCCGTCACCGACCCGGTCGAATCCAATTACGCCCTGACAGCCCTCGAGATGGTCCGCAGCGGCAACTGGATTTCGCCGCAGATTTACGGCACCTATTGGTATGACAAGCCCATTTTTCTCTACTGGCTCCTGAGCCTGTCCTACAGCCTCTTCGGAGCTACGGACTTTGCGTCCCGCCTGCCGGCCGTCCTATTCGGGGCCATGTCCTGCACGCTGGCCGCCTGGTTCGCCCTGCGGCAAACCGGACGGACGGCGACGGCCCTTCTCTTTTCAGCCATGACGGCGACGACCCTGGTATTTTGGCTCATCAGCCGGTCCGTCATTACGGATCAGCCTCTCTATTTCTTTAGCGGAGCTACCTTATTTTTTGCGTATATCGGAGTGACGGAAGCCAAAAAGAACTACATGATCGCCGCCTACGTCATGGCTGCCGGCGCGGTTCTCACCAAGGGTCCCGTCGGTCTCGTCCTGCCCGGTTTATTTCTCCTGATTTTTGCTCTTGTTCAGCGCAAGACAGCCTACGCCAAGCGCCTCTTCCCACCGGTCGGCATCATCCTCTTCCTGCTGCTCTGTCTGAGCTGGTACGGTTCGATGTACAGTATACACGGAAAGGATTTCATTGACGGTTTCTTAGGCTTTAACAACGTCACACGGGCCACCGTATCGGAACATCCGGAATATGACGTTTGGTACTACTATCTGGTCCTCGTCCCGGTCAGTCTCCTGCCCTGGACCGGTCCCTGCCTGTACGGCCTATGGAAGCGCCGCCGTCATGACGATACCTACGTTTTCATGGCCATTTGGGCTGTCGGAACGATTTTATTCTACAGCCTCATGGCCACGAAATACCCGACCTATGCCTATATCGCCAATTGGCCTTTACTCTATCTCGGAACTTGGGCCATCGATTCTTTCCACGAAAGAGACGATCATCGTCCTTGGCTCATAGTCATCATTCCGGCCCTGCTGTTCGGCCTTCTCTTTGCAGCGTTGAACTTCTTTACCGATAAAGCGCCATTCACCGTCGACAGCCTCATGATGCTGACCGTCTTCATCGCCGTCATGGCCGTCCTGATTCTCATCGCCTGGTGGCAAAAGGCTTACATCGCCCTGCCGATTCTCATCACGGCGCTGACAGCCGTCACCTACCTCATGGTGACCTTCCAGGTTTTGACGCCCTTTTATCAATACCGTTCAGCGAAAACCTGATCACGGCAAACATCTCGGGACAGGCCTACTTCTTTGAAGAATACCGGACCTCGTATCCTTATTACACAGGGAAAACAGCCATCTGGACAGCGCCGGCATCCTACGATGAAAACGCCCGTCTTAAGCGCGATGAAGTCTGGTCTAAAAAACATCTCTACCCGACAGAAGAAGAAGCCTCGGTCATCAACCGACTGGAAAACCATCAGCCCTTGACCATCATCGTTCCCAAGAGCCGTTACCGAGATTATCTGGCCTCGAATTTCTTCCCCCTGACTCGTGAAACCGCTCAAATCGGCTCGTACTATATCTTTACGCCGGCACCATAGCCGAAAAGGAGTATCATGAAAAATCTTATCCAGTCACTTTGTGCTTACCATGCGCCGGACGTCTTCAATCCCTGGTCAGACTACGACGAGCTGTGCGACATCGGTCCGGAAGCGTCGGATATCCGCTGTCGTCAACTTCAAGATTACTTGGAACCCCGTCTGAACCGCGCCCGCATTTTACTCATTGCCGAAGCTGCCGGTTACCAAGGATGCCGCTTTACGGGAATTCCCATCACCTGTGAACGAATGCTCCTCGATGCGCATAAACAGATATCGTCAGCCATCATCCTCGGCCGTCGCGGCGAGCGCACGAGCCGCCCGGACTGCCCTTTCATGACCAGTCGCCCCCAACAGGAAAAGGGCATGAACGAACCGACTGACACCTACGTTTGGGGAGCCATCGTTGACAATGGACTCGATCCCCAAGACGTTCTGCTGTGGAATATCTTCCCTTTCCATCCCCATAAAAAGTCGCCTTTCTCCAACCGCACACCGAGCGATGCCGAACTGGCGGCAGGCCTTTCTTATGCCAAAGCCCTGCTCAGTCTCTGCCGACCGGATATCCGCGTCGCTGCCATCGGCCGAAAGTCGGCAGAAACGCTGGAAACATCCGGCATTCCGGCAGTCGCCATGCGTCATCCGGCCAACGGCGGCGCCTCTCTCTTCAGAGAACAGTTTTCACGTTTTTCTCTTTGATGTCTTTTAAAAATAATGATAAATTCGATTTTTACATTAAAATTATCAGTGTTTTCGTTCATTTATTCAAAAAAGTCATTGCATCACCCCTATAAATCGTCTATAATCATAAGTGCACCACAGTATCCACGAGCCCTCTCTCATACAGTGACGGCTCGTTTTTATATACGCAAAGGGGGACTTGGCTATGAATAAAAAAATGCGCGATCTGCCGGAGCCGCAAGGCCTGTATGATCCGTCATACGAACACGATGCCTGCGGTATCGGCATCGTTGCCAATATAAAAGGGATAAAATCATACAGCATCATCGACGACGCCCTTACGATTTTAGAAAATCTCCGCCATCGCGGCGCCGAAGGAGCCGATGCCAACAGCGGTGACGGCGCCGGTATCTTAGTTCAGATACCGCACCAATTCTTCTGCCGTGAATGTGACGTCCTCGGCTTTTCGTTGCCTGACGAGGGCGACTATGGCGTCGGCATGATTTTTGCACATCGTTATAAAACATTTCGTAAGGAACAAATGGATGCCTTTGAAGACATCGTCCGTGCCGAAGGCCTTTCTATCCTCGGTTGGCGCGACGTACCTGTCGACGAAAGTCTGATTGGCAATATCGCCAAAAAAATCGTGTCCCCATTTTCTGCAAGTCTTTATTCGCAAAGACCCGGCATGAAGACCCCGATGGACTTCGAACGGAAACTGTACGTCATCCGAAATTAGCCGAAAAAGCCATCGTTCCCAAAAGCCAGGAACAAGGGACCGATTTCTATATCGCCAGCCTGTCCTCGAAGACCATCGTCTATAAGGGCATGCTGACATCGGTGCAGCTGCGCCACTTCTTCCTCGATTTATCAGACCTGGACTTCATCACATCCATGGCCCTCATCCACTCTCGCTTCAGCACCAATACCTTCCCCAGTTGGGCCAGAGCGCATCCGAACCGCTATATCGTCCACAACGGGGCAAATCAATACCATTCAGGGCAATATCAACTGGCTCAATGCCCGGGAAGGCAAATCGAAATCGGACTTCTTCCCGGATCTGGAAAAGGTATTTCCCGTCGTCGACGACACGGGCAGCGATTCTTCCATGTTCGACAGCTGCTTGGAATACCTCTACATGACCGGCCATTCTCTGCCCCATGCCATGATGATGATGATTCCGGAACCATGGGAACGGGACCCCTTGATGAGCCCGAAAACGCGACTTCTACCGCTACCACAACTTCATGCTCGAACCTTGGGACGGACCGGCAGCCATCGGCTTCTGCGACGGCACGGTCATCGGCGGCATGCTCGACCGAAATGGCCTGCGGCCGGGGCGCTACTATGTTACCCGCGACGACCGGGTCATCGTCAGTTCTGAAGTCGGCGTTAGTCACTGTCCCACCCGAAGACATCCTTTATAAAGGGCGCCTCGAACCGGGTAAGATGCTCCTCGTCGATACGAAAAAACAACGCATCATCGGCGACGACGAAATAAAGCACGAAATCGCTGCCGAACATCCTTATGCAGACTGGTACAAAGAACATATCACCGACCTCGACGACCTCATGGATACCCAGGCGCTTCCCCACAGCGAAGCCATCATTCCCTACGACTTAAAGGAACAGGAAAAAGTATTCGGCTATACCCAAGAAGACATGGACAAGGTAATCCTGCCCATGGCCCGCGACGGACACCATGCCATCGATTCCATGGGCGTCGACGTACCGCTGGCCGTCCTGAATGACAGGCCCCAGCTCTTATATGACTATTTTAAAGAAAATTTCGCCCAAGTCACCAATCCGGCCATCGACGGCGTCCGCGAAAAGACGGTCATGTCGTCATCGATCATGGTCGGCAACGTAGCCAACATCATGGATCCGAACGAAGCGTCGACAGCCGCCTTATACTTGAAAACGCCCATTCTGACCAATGAACAACTGGGAGTCATCAAGTCGCTCATGACGCCGAAGCTGCACACGGCGACCTTATCCATGCTCTATCCCGTAAACAACGGGGCGGAAGGGATGGAAACCGCCATCGAATCGCTGTGTATCGACGCCTTGAAGGCCATTCGAAACGGGGCCAATATTTTGGTCTTATCAGACCGAGGCATCAACTCCCGCATGGCAGCCATTCCGGCCCTCTTGGCCTCGGCAGCCCTGCACCACTACCTCATCGACAAAGCCGTCCGTTCTGACGTCGGCCTGGTCCTGGAATCGGGAGAACCGCGCGAAGTCCATCACTTCTGCACCCTCATCGGCTACGGCATTACGGCCATCAATCCCTACATCGCCTTGGAATCGATCAAAGAACTGATAGCCGGTAAAAAATTGCCCCATCTCGATTATGAACAAGCCCGGCAGAATTATATCGACGCTGCCGTAAAAGGCATCTTAGCTGTCATGTCTAAGATGGGGATTTCAACCATCCACAGCTATCACGGCGCCCAGATTTTTGAAGCCGTCGGCATCAGCCGAGACCTCATCGACAAGTATTTCTGCAACACCCCGTCGCCCATCGAAGGCCTGGGCATTGCCGAAATCGCAGCCGAAAACGCCCTGCGCCATAAAGAAGCCTACCACTCGGGGGACACCCTGGACCGCGGTGATTTCTACCAATACCACAAAGGCGGCCAGCCCCATATCATCGACCCGGAAACGGTACAGCTTTTGCAGAAAGCCGTCCAGACCAATGACTATGCAGCGTATAAAAAGTACGCCGCTCATGTCAACAGAGAGACGATTTTCCGCCTTCGCGATCTCCTCGAATTTGAATATCCTGCCGGCTGCAGCATCCCGATCGAAGAGGTCGAATCGGCCGATTCCATCGTCAAGCGCTTCCGCACCGGCGCCATGAGTTACGGTGCCCTCAGCAAAGAAGCCCACGAATGCGTCGCCACGGCTATGAACCGCCTGGGCAGCATGAGCAATACCGGCGAAGGCGGAGAAGATGCAGCCCGCTTCCATACTGAAAAGAACGACGGCATCAAACAGGTCGCATCGGCCCGATTCGGCGTCACCAGCGATTACCTCATCCATGCCGACGAACTGCAGATCAAATGCTCCCAAGGGGCAAAACCGGGGGAAGGCGGCCATCTGCCGGGCAATAAAGTCTACCCGGACATCGCCAAAACCCGCCATGCCACGACGGGCGTTGCCCTCATCTCACCGCCGCCTCATCACGACATCTACTCCATTGAAGACTTGGCCGAACTCATCTTCGATTTGAAGAATGCCAATCGCCATGCCTCCATCGGCGTAAAACTGACGTCCGGCGCCGGCATCGGCACTATTTCTGCCGGCGTCGTCAAGGCTAAGGCCGATTCCATCGTCGTCAGCGGCTACGACGGCGGTACCGGAGCCTCACCGCGGACGAGCCTGCGCCATGCCGGCCTGCCCTGGGAAATCGGCTTGGCCGAAGTCCAGCAAACGCTCCTCCTCAACAGCCTACGAGACCGGGTCACCTTAGAAGTAGACGGAAAGCTCCTCACCGGCCGCGACGTCGCCATTGCCGCCTTATTCGGCGCCGAACGGTTCGGCTTCGGCACGGCACCTTTACTTGCCATCGGCTGCCACATGCTTCGCGTCTGCCACCTCAACACCTGCCCGTACGGCGTCTGCACGCAAGACGAAAAACTGCGCAAACGCTTCAAAGGCAAACCGGAATACATTATCAACTTCATGCATTTTGTCGCCGAAGACCTGCGGGAAATCATGGCCCGCCTGGGCTTCCATACCGTAGAAGAAATGATCGGCCGCTACGATTGCTTAAAACAGCGGGACCATATAAGCCATTGGAAGGCCCGGACGGTCAATTTGAAGAACCTCCTGTACCGGCCGTATACGGATGCCTCCGTGGGCCATCACTTCACGACGCCTCAAGACCATAAAATCAATACGACCCTCGATATGTCCAAACTGGTCCGCATGTGCCGACCGGCCCTGGAACAGCAGAAACATATCCGGGCCCGCCTGCGTATAAAAAATACAGACCGCGTCACCGGGACCATCCTCGGCAGCGAAATCACCAAAGCCTACGGCGAAAAGGGCCTGCCGGAAGATACGATTATCCTATCCTTCGTCGGCTCAGCCGGCCAGAGCTTCGGAGCCTTCATTCCCCACGGCCTGACCCTGACCCTCGAAGGGGATGCCAACGACTACTTGGGCAAGGGCCTGTCCGGCGGCAAGATCATCGTATCGCCGCCGCGGGAATCGATTTTCCCGGCAGAAGACAACATCATCATCGGCAACGTCGCCTTTTATGGAGCGACCGCCGGTGAAGCCTACATCAACGGCACGGCCGGCGAACGGTTCTGTGTCCGCAACAGCGGCATCGACGCCGTCGTCGAAGGCGTCGGCAACCACGGCTGTGAATATATGACCGGCGGCCGGGTCCTCATTCTCGGCCAGACGGGACATAACTTTGCCGCCGGCATGTCCGGCGGTGTCGCCTACATCTATGACTTAGATCCGCAGAAGTGCAATACCGACCTGGTAAAACTGGAGCCCCTGACGGATGAAGCAGAAAAAGCCTCCGTCAAAACGATGCTGAAAAACCACGTCCGCTTCACAGACAGCAACTTAGGACATATCCTCTTAGAAAATTGGGACGACACGGTAAATCACCTGACCAAGGTCATTCCCGAAGCCTATGAAGAAATGGTTTCCCTCATCGAAAAGGCCAAAGCCGACGGCCATTCCGACGAAGAAGCCCATATGATTGCCTTCGAAAAGAAACACGGCAAGAACGGTAAGAAATAAGGAAAAAGAGCTGCCTCAGCAGCTCTTTTTTCTATGCATGACGGGCCTGCCTCGCGGAAAACGGACTCCCCTTGCCCCTCTATTAGCTCTCGTGTATACTTAAAGAATAACATACACGGCAAAGGAGGTCTTAGCATGACTAAAGCGCAGCATGGTATCATAGCTTGTGTCATCGGAGCGGTGACGTGGGGCGTTAACGGCGTCGCCAGTCAGTTTTTGCTCTCCAATTATCCCGTAGAACCCTCATGGGTGGCATCGATTCGCATGGCCCTGGCCGGCCTGCTCCTAACGTTCATGGTCATACCGAAAAAAAGCCATTTAATTCGACAGATGCTGCATGACCCGATCAGTCTGCGGCATTTGATCATTTTTGCAATCTTCGGTCTCACCCTAAGCCAATTTTCCTATTTATCAGCCATAAAAACTCCAACGCCGGCACGGCAACGGTCCTGCAGACTCTCTGCGTCGTCTTCATGTCCTTCTACTTAGCCGTTCGCTTCCATAAGCGGCCGACGACGAGGGAAATCATCTCCGTTTTCCTGGCCTTTGGCGGCGTATACTTGTCAGCAACCCAGGGCAACCCGTCAACGATGGTCCTCTCGCCCCTTGGCCTTACCTGGGGCCTCATGGGCGCCGTCGCCGGTGTCGCCTATCCCGTTTTATCTCAAGGCCTGGCCGCCCACTGGGGGGCCCTCATCACCAACGGCCTGGGTATGATTACCGGCAGTATCATCTTAGGCCTGTCGACACAGGTTTGGACCCACTGGCCGGCCCTCGACGCGATGGGGTGGTTTGCCGTAGCCTTCATCGTCATCGTCGGAACGGCCATTTCCTTTACGGCCTTTGTCACCGGCATCAGTGAAATCGGCCCCATGAAGGCTACCTTAATAGGAACCTTAGAACCGGTCATCGCTTCGGTGACCTCAGCCATCGTCCTGGGAACGACCTTCCATCCCGTCGAACTCGTCGGCTACGCCTGCATCATCGCCACGGTATTCATCATCATCCTGCAGAAAAAAACGCCGGCTGAATCTATTTCGTAATACGTATTTTTCGTGTATAATAGACTATGTGTTAATTATCTATCTGCTTTCTTTTGAAAGGTGTGATTTATATGATTATTGACGACGCCGGCGGCCTCGTTTTTCGTCCGCCCAGTGAAGCCCGCAGCTTTATCCTGCGCGTAACCATCGGCTGTTCCCATAACACTTGTCGTTTCTGCAATATGTATAAAGCCTCGAAATTCCGCATCCGTCCCCTCGAAGAAATCGAAGGGATCATCGAACGCGGCGCCGAAGCCCTGCCCTTTATTCGGCGCATCTTCCTGGCCGACGGCGATGCCCTGGTGCTGCCGACCGATACCTTAATCACGATCATGGAAAAATGCTACGAAAAGTTCCCCAAGCTCACCCGCATCGGCGCCTATGCAACGCCGGCCGATTTAATCCGCAAGACGCCTGAAGAATTGAAGCGCCTCCGCGAAGCGGGCCTTGCCATCGTATACATGGGCATCGAAAGCGGTGACGACGACGTCCTGACCTATGTCGACAAGGGAACGACGGCAGACCTTACCATCGAAGCCGGCAAAAAAGCCTTAGCCGCCGGCATGAAGCTGTCGACGATGATTCTCCTCGGCCTCGGCGGTCAGGAACGGACAAAAGAGCATGCCCTCCATACGGCCAAAGTCGTCTCGGCGATCAACCCGACCATGCTCAGTGCCCTGTCCCTCATCATTCCCCATGAAGTTCCCCTCTACGACGACGTCGTCAGCGGTACATTCACGCCGCTCACGGCCCGGGGATTCCTCAAAGAATTGGACATGATCCTGCGCCATACGGAAATGACCAATCCCTGTATCTTCCGCAGCAATCACGTATCGAACCTCTTCCCCGTCGGCGGCACCCTGCCCATGGACAAAGACAAGATGCTGGCCGCCTTGGAACAATACATTCCCCGGGCCGACGATACGCGTCCTCTCTTAAACGATAACGGCAATTTCTAATCTGACGGGAGGTGCCTCCATGAAAAAAATATGTCTCCTTCTCCTGTTCTTCCTGCTGACCCTTACGGTTGCCAATGCCGACAACGTTCGCTTCGACAATATGCGTACCGTCGTCATCGCCAATACGACCCAAAACAATTACCCTGCCCGCTATATGAAACGGGCCCTGATACAGCCTTTCCGCATCCCCTATTGGGACCGCATCGAATCGTCGGCCATCCTGTCTCCTTCGGACGTAACCGAAGAAAACCTGCGGGCAATTTCCGCGCAGTATAACGCCGATGTCGTCCTGGTCCCGGTCGTACAGACCTGGTACTGGCGTCAGTTCATGGGAAGCTATCGCTTCCGCGACGGCGGCGAAACGTACACCGAATACCGCTACCGTCTGACGGTCTATGCCTACGACAAGCGCACCGACCGGATGAACAGCTATTCCGACAGCGGCTACGACATTGAGTCGACGTCGATTCTAAACAATCCCGACGACGTCCTCTATCCGGCCATGACCCGGATCTTACGAAAGCTCCCGTATAAACGCATTCCGACGGACATCGAAACGACGGGAAATACCATTCCTGGCCTGCAGACCAAGACGACTGACGGCGGGGCAACCATCCTGACCAACGCCTTCCCCCAAGCCATTTGAGATCGGTTCCATCGGACTCGATTCTTTTCAATCACCACTCCATACCATCGGAGTGGTGATTTTTTCATGCCCAAAAAGATACTCGCCTTTAACCAAGAAAAAGAGGCCGTCGCCAAGATACGACAGCCTCCCTGCAACTAATGATTTCCCGGTACGGCATCCATGACCGCTTGAGCCTTGATGGCCGCACGTTGTTTCTGTTCCCGGGCTTCCATATGACGGGCAAAAATTCCCGCCAAGACAGAGCCCGTTACCTGATGGATGGCGGCTCCGACAGCAGCCGGAATGGCGACGGCCGGTGCAAAGAATACCGATACTAAGGAAATGGCCAGAGCATCGTTTTGCATTCCGACTTCAAGTGTAACCGAGTGCTGCTGCTTTTTCCCGAGTCCCAACTTTCCCGTAACGAAATACCCTAAGAGGAAGCCGCCGAGGTTATGAAGGAGGACCATGAGGATGATGAAGATGCCCATATCCAAAATCTTAGCCCCATTGATGGCGATGACGCCGCCGACGATGACCAAAACGCCAAAAGCCGAAACGAGAACCAGTACCTTCGACAAAGAGGCGATATGCTTTTCCCCCATGAGTCGATGAGCCAAAAGCCCTAAGACAAGGGGAACCAAGATGACTTTCATGACCGTCATGGCCATGGCGGCAAAGGATACTTCAACCCACTGACCGGCCAGGCCCCAGACGATAAAAGGCATCATAATCGGAGCCAAGAGTGTCGAGCAAGTCGTAATGGAAACGGACAAGGGAACGTCGGCCTTGGCCAAGAATCCCATGACATTCGATGCCGTTCCGCTCGGGCAGGAGCCGAGAAGAATCATGCCGACAGCGATTTCAGGCGGCATTTCAAAGGCCAGTACTAATCCGTAAGCCAAGAGGGGCATGATCGTATAATGAGCCGTACAACCGATGAGTACTTCCTTCGGCCGCTGGACAATCAATTTAAAGTCACTGGCATGAAGGGTCATCCCCATGCCGAACATGATAATCCCCAAGAGGAGGACCGTATGGGGCACGGCCCATAAAAAGGCACCGGGCATGAAGTAGGCTCCAACAACGACCAAAAGGACGATATAGGTCAAATTCTTTCCTACAAAACCGCTTAACTTTCCGATGAAATCCATCATAATAAGGCACATCCTTTCATAAAACAAGTAAGATACAAATACGCAAACGGTTTTGATGGAGCAAAAAAAGGCTTTGCCTCTAAAAAAGAGACAAAGCCTTCACTCTGCGGTACCACTCTTATTGTCATAACGACCACTTTTCCAGCATCTCCGGAGTTCCCCTTCCAATGCCTGGCCGGATAACGGTTGCCTGCCGGCTGCGTCTACTGGCAAATCTGCGTTCGGGCAGCAGCTCCTGGATGATTTTTCATGTCCGTATTCCATCCTGCCTCTCAGCTTTCAGCAGGTCTCTGTCATGGCGTTCCCGACATTACTTCTTCCATTCAACACTGTTCTGTATTTGTTGGTCCTAATTATAACGCGCCTTACGATCGAAGTCAATAGATTATTAAGATTTTTTTCTCGCTTTATTATTAAGTTGTATTTTTAGATACAGATAACCTATATGTTGAATATATAAGCGCTGTTTTCGTAATATTCGCTTTCACCTTACAAAAAAACCGGATTTTCGAGTCTTTCCCAAGAGGTTGACGATACGAATAATGTAAGGTCCATGTTCCCCCATTATTTCAATAGGAATCCTTGTTTCAGGGGATCTTTGGGATCAATCAAAAATGTATTAAATCCAACAATAGAAGCGGTTCCGGAAATGCGTGGAATAATAGCAGCATAGTCTCCCACCTTGCATTCTTTCACAATTTCTCCTTTAAACTTTGTTTCTAATACACTTTCACAAATAACAGAATCACCGACGTTCAACAAATTTTTAGCCTTCATAAAGGCAATTTTAGCACTGGTTCCCGTTCCGCATGGCGAGCGGTCTACCTGGCTGTCACCAAAGGCAACAAAATTTTGGAAGTCGGCATCATGGCTTTTTGCCGGCCCATAAAATTCAACTTCATCTACCCCTGCAATGTGCTGAAGTGTCGGATGTTGAACCGTTATGTTCCGATTAAGACCATCCCGAATTTCCATGCCAATTTTACAAAGGGCTTGCGAATTTTGGGGACAAATATCGATACCAACCTGTTCTGCCGATACCAAGGCAAAGAAATTCCCACCAAACGAAATATCACAAACAACCTCTTTTCCCAAGGAAGGAACAAAGATGGAGATATCTTTCTTATACAGGAAGGAGGGAACATTTTCGAAGGAAACAAAATCTACATCCCCCGATTGGTTGAGATGAACCGTACCATGAATCAAACCGGCCGGTGTGTCCTGTACAACCTTTACCTGAGATGCGCCTTGGGGAACATCGACCCATCCGCATTCAACGGCAACCGTCATGGCTGCAATGGTATTGTGTCCGCACATGTTTAAATAACCGCTGGAATCCATGAAAATAATACCGTAATCCGCTTCTTCATTGGCAGGTTCACAAATAAAAGCCCCAAACATATCCTGATGTCCCCGCGGTTCCAGCATTAAGGATTTGCGCAACCCATCTTTATGTGTTTCTAAATACTGCCTTTTTTCAGCCATTGTTTTTCCGGGAAACTTCGGGATACCCCCAATAATCAAACGGGCAGCTTCCCCTGCGGTATGCGTATCAATAGCCGTCAGCATCTGCGTAAACTTCATGATAAAATCTCCTTACAGACCCAATGTTTCTTTAACAAAAGCAATATCACTCTTCGTTTCATCTGCCAAAAAAGACAAATCATCTTCCGTAGGCACAGCGACACCGGATTTTTTCACGGCTTTTTTAATAAGGGCTTGACGGAAATGATGGATATCTGCATCTTGGTGGCAAATAAAGGAAGGATCCTTCGGCAAAATAAGGTTAACTCCCGGCTGATCTTCTGTATTGGGATCTCCAAACCGAATATCGATGCCATGATCCCGGGCAAACGACATCTGAGGTTGAATGTGTTTTCCCGCTCCGGTATACTCCGTCTCACTGACAACGATTACGGCATCTTCAGGCAGTTCCTGTGCCAAGGAAAAGGCTGCCGCCAAGGCCGTATTTCCGGCAGGTCCTCGTTCGAGACCTTCCAAGTTTGCCAATACCTCCGTCATATACATAACGTCTCCCTGTTTTACCGTAACATATCGATCCATGTACCGCAAAGGACGGGCAGCGCTGCGAGGTACGTCGGAATGGTCTGGATCCATGGCAAAGGGAACCCCGAAGCCGGTGTGGCCTGTCGTGCAGGACTTTTTATTAAACTGTCTGTCTGAAGCCATGTGCAGGCCCGTAAGATCGATGGAGGCTGCAATCATGGTCGTGTCACTCGCACCTGCTTTTAATAACCCTCGTGCAGTACCGGTAATCATACCGCCGCCAGCATTCGTACAAATAACAGCATCGGGGAATTTTCCCGCTTTCTCCCGGCACTGTTGTGCAATTTCATAGCCTAGGGTTTCAATCCCGGCAATGCCAAAGGGAGAATAAAGGGAGGCATTGAAATATCCGGTATCTTCCATTACGGAAAGGAACGTATAGAAGAGTTCCGGCCCAACGGTAAGCTGAAGGACTTCTGCGCCTAAAGCCTCACATTTACGTGCTTTTTCGATGATTTCCGGCTGCCCTACTCCATTAGAATCGTAACATTCCTGCACAATGATGCAGTTTAATCCCTGCATCGCTGCCTGTGAGGCAACGGCTGCCCCATAGTTGCCCGAAGTGGCTGCCATAACCCCTTTAAAGCCGAGTTTCTTAGCATGAGCAACGGCACAAGCAGCACGCCGGGCTTTAAAACTGCCGGAGGCATTCGTAGCCTCATCTTTAATGAAAATACGTGCCCCATAGCCAGGTTTTGCATATTTTCTGGCAAGGTTCGTTATATTACGCAATTCAAGAAGGGGGGTATTGCCAACGCCGGTTCTGCTTTGAATTTCTATGATTTTTTCTAAGGTATATCCCGTTGCTTCCATGAGTTTTTCATAGTCAAAAGCAATCGATCCGCTTTCAAATTGACTAAAGTCAATCCCCAGCGATTTTTTCATAATTTCATTAGACCGACTCATCACCGATGCATAGTCTTTTTTTGAACATTATTCTTCATCCTCTCATAATAGAACGCAGCTGCTTGTCGATTTCAATAATTTCAGGAACAAAATGGCCATAGCTATGGGTATAATAAGGATGGACTTCTGTCAAGGTCCCCGTAGCCATACGCCCAGCTGCCGTCTTTACAGTAACTTCATCGCCAATGGCCGCATCGGTCTGGATAAAACCTTTCGTCCACATTTCTAAATCACATTGCTTCGTATCTTCCGGTAATTTTAGCCGTCCGTTCTTCCGCTTTTAATACAATAGAATGGATACGCACCCAATCTCCTGCTTTTGCTGTATTCATAATCATAATCTCCTTTATCAATATGGGGAGGATACAGCGCTCGTCTGTATCCTCCACCGACTGCTATTTATAAACCACGCTGGATCGTGCGTTCAATGATATTATCCTGAATTTTCCTTAGACAAATCGACAAAATATGCCGAGTAGCCTGCAACACGAACTAAGATATGCTTTGTAGTTTCTGGGGATCCTGTTTGAGCGGCTCGCAGGACTTCATTATTTGACAACATTGATTTTGAATGTGGAATCCGTTTTTGTGCAAAGTGAGCTCGGAACACAGATTCAATGATATCAATCCCCTTTTTCACCGGCAACAATGGCAGGATCAAACCGCTGATTCAGAAGCAATCCGCTTTTGCGGCACCAATTCATCGCACCACCCCAAAGAGTTTAACGACGGCCGTCGGACCATTGGTATCCATCCCCGGAGACGGAGATACGTTATCGGCACAAGGGGTGTTAGCCATACGTCCATCGGGAGTCGCGCCCAGCGATTTACCTAAGGTGACATTATAGGACTGTGTAGCTACAAGAATGGTATAAGCCCCGCCCATCGCATCTTTATACTGTTCAAAAGAATCTTCGATGAAATGGATAAGCCATTCAGCGTATTGATCCACATCCTCAATATTATTGCCGAATTTCGGAGCCTTATTGAGCAGCATTTGACGTACATCTTCACGGCCTTCAAAATTGGTATCCAAGAGGTTCATGAGCTCATCCATCGTCAAGTAATGCTTTTTGAAGACACACTCTTCAATGGCGGCTAACGAATCGACGACGTTGGCAATACCGCTTACGCCAATCGCGCTGTAGTGATGATGGGAGCCTTTTTGCTGCAACAGTTTCCCCTGTTGAATGCAACCGTCTGAAAAGAGAGAGCCCGTAATCGTCGGCAAGGCAAACGCGTGTGCGGCCAAGGTACGGTTGCACATATCTACAAAGTGCTTAAGGAAATAGTTATGCTGCTTTTCATAGGCCTCCATAACCTGGCGAATATTCACGAAGTCCCGGACATCACCCGTTTGAGGACCAACTTGTTTCTTCGTGATCGGATCATAGCCGTTGTGCAGGGCAATTTCAAAAATTTTAATAGGATTAAAGTATCCCGGATTACTCTGAAAGTCCGTTTTCCCTAAAACATGGGGTTCAATGCAGCCGCAGATACCCCAATTTCGGGCTTCTTTCAAAGTAAATCCAAGGCCCAAAAGATAGACAATGGCCGTATTGTCGTTATAGAAAGCCGGATGACTCCCACCGTCTTTGACGACATCAATCGCCAAGCGGAACGTTTCTTCATCAATCCCCGGATGCCAACGGAAAGAAATGCAGGGCTCATCGGTCTGTAACTGTTTCATGCCGCGCAAGAAAACCCGTGTCAATTCGTTGCACCCGTCTTTGCCATTTGGCAGAACACCGCCGAGCATGATGTGCATCCATAAGGGATTTCCCGGATCGGCTTTCGATTCCTGTTCAGAGCGGACATTCCATAATTCACAAATTTTTAACTTAAATTCATTGATAATATCGATAAAATATTGTTCGTCCTTACCTTCATCAACTTCTTTTTTATAGAAAGGATACATGTACTGGTCATACCGCCCCAGCGTATGGTCGCCGCCGGCAGCTTCCAACATCTGGCATAAATGGTTTATCCAAACCAATTGATTTGCCTGAAGAAAGGTTTTAGGAGCAAATTCCGGAACGACACGTAAATTTTCGGCCATCACTTCCAGTTCCTGCTTCCGTTCAAGATCGGCGCATTCGCCAGCCATTTTTTCAGCCAAATCGGCATATCGGTGGGCAAAACGAATAATGGCTTCCATAACGATGATCATGGCCTGCCAGGCAATGATTTGTTCCATGTCATAGACATCGGATACTTTAAACTCAGCCAATTTCGCTTTGCATTCATCGATATAGTACCGATATCCATGTTTTACTAATTCTTCATAGTTAGGAGAGTGATTCATGGTTGACTGATCGGCAATACCATGGGTACAAATGCCGGCCGCCAACATCTCCTTAATTTTTTCGCTTTCTTGAGCCCGCGAAAAGTCTCCGAAAGAATGGCCTTTCCACTGTTTAACCAGCTCACGCAATTCGTCTTTTTCACCGGGCAAAAAGGACAATTTGTCTTCTTGACGAGTATCCATCGTTTCTAAATCCGTCTGCAGCCACGAAGTAATATCCGGATATACTTCAACGTATTGCCAACCAGGCCCTAAATGCCCTGCCAGCTGTTCCAAGTCTTTATCGATAAAGATGCGTTTGTTATCCAGAAATAAGCAAAGCATGGGCTCGACGCAAGATATAATTGTCCATAGACGGTTTGCTATAGAACTCCGTCATCAACCTCGCCCGATCTAAATCGATCACTGCGTTCGTGTTTCTTACCAGGTCATTCATTTTTTCAATTCGTTCTGATCTCATCTTTTTTTCTCCTTTACTAGTGAGCACTTTCTGCTGCGCAGGCTGTGTCCTTTTGTACCCGCTCCGTGCTCGGAATAATATATTTTGTATTGTCTTTTGTATAAAAACAAACCTTGCCAGATAGTTCTAACACTTCATTAGCTGCCGCTACAAGCTGACGCATGGTATTATCTGAAGGTGTCTCCACCTCATCGGCTTCATAAACTCTGCCAAGAGATGTATACTTACTCTTGCCAAAATCATGATAGGGCAAAAGCTCATATTCATGAATCGTTTTAATCGGAGCGATAAAGTTTGAAATACCTTGAATATTTTCTACACTATCATTCCATCCCGGGATAATGGGTGTCCGAATCGTAATCGGCATGCCCGTCTCAGCAATACGGCGTATATTTTCTAAAATAACCTCATTGGTCTGTCCGGTCAGTTCTCTGTGGATCTCCGGATCGATATGCTTTATATCCATGAACATACTGTCGATATAAGGTAAAACAATTTTAAACTTCTCAAAATCTGCAGCGCCGCAGCTTTCCATAGCCGTATTAATGCCACAAGCCTTACATTTTTTAGCCACAGCTAAAACAAGCTCCGGCTGCAGAAGCGGTTCGCCACCCGAAAAGGTCACGCCACCATTATTTTGTTGATAAAAAAAGCGGTCTTTATAAATTTCCTTAAAAATCTCCTCCGGCGTGCGATTTTCACCTACCAACTTCTTACTGCCCGTACAACAAATGTCCGTACAGTGGAAGCACTGCGTACATAACTTACGGTCAATGCAAAAAGTATTGTCTTTTAGAGAAATCGCCTTTTGCGGACATTCGTCCATACACCGACCACAGCCAATACAACGACTGGGAAGTTCCATCACTTGCGGTGTCCCCAGCTGTGACTCCGGATTCGCGCACCATTTGCACCGCAAAGGACATCCTTTAAGAAAAACAATCGTCCGAATGCCTTCACCATCGTGAATTGAACACTTTTGAATATTAAAAATCATACCAATCCCTCTCCATCAGCCGGCTTCAGTCATCGCCACCGAGTCATCACCATGCTCATGTCTGGCCCTCCATGCATCCCGGAAAAAAGTTCCCGAGCAAATAATCATAACCACACACACCAAATAGGTCAGCATGGTCAGCGGCAAGGATGTAACGATAAAAGCTGCCACGAGAACGGCTAAGCAGCCCACAATCAACATCGGGATGGCTGATATCCGCTCATATTTACCCGCTTTAATAAAGGTAACCCCATTCGCCAAACACATGTATCCGCTAGCTCCCATCATAATCGGAAAGGCAATATTCGCATTCATGCCTAACATGAGTACAAGGGCCATGCAGGGGGCATAGAATCCAATCCCAATGGCCATAAAGCTCCCAAAAAGAAAGCTAAACAGCGTAGCAATGGCAAGTTTCATACCGGTTAACCCCGTAGCCGTCCCCAAAATACCAAAAGGACCCACTCCGTTAATTTTGCAAAGGGTAATAATCGCCACCACAAGGAGAGCTATTCCCATGCCAATCCGAATTTTTTCAGTATCCAAACGGGTTGCGACCTTCGCCCCAACAATGGCTCCGACCATAGAAAACCCAATCATGAGAGCTAACGTCAAAGGATCTACATCTACCTTTTGTATGAAAATCGTGCCTTCTATACACATAGGAATAACAAAAACAGCATTTAAGGTCCCTGGAATTAAATGGTCTGGCATTGACTTTTTAAACTTCCAAGCCGATGTTGCAATGGCAAAGCTGCCAATCCCCAGGGTATCAAAAAAATTAGAAACGGCACTGACCAATACATTATATTTACATTTACTTAACGGTCTTGCTTTGCTCCCAATGTCGCTTAACATCAACAATCATGTAGATTATATAGGGAATCGCCAATAGCCACATCACTAAGATTAACACCGCACCAACACTCATAATAAAAAATCTCCTTTCGAATTACACAATCTTTACAATAAAAAAAGCGCTTTTTTATTTCTACTTAATCCCGAATGACGCATCATTGTTATGAATTAAGTATATAAAAAAGCGCTTTTTTATACTATGAAATTTTCCACCAATAATATGAAAATCTTAACATTTACGGTTTATCATTTTAACTCTCGATATGCACCGGGTGTCAATCCGGTATGTCGTTTAAAATAAAGAATAAAGTGACTCACATCACTAAAACCGCATTTAAACGATACTTCTGAAACAGTACAATCGGTATCACTCAACAAGTCCATAGCCTTCATAATACGATAATGGAGTATATATTGATTCGGACTCTCGCGAATAAGCTGTTTAAAGCATCGACAACATTCACCGACACTAATTCCGACATGAGCCGCAATATCCGCTAATTGAATAGTTTCGGCATAGTGTTCATGAATAAAAGAGAGCATGGCCCTCATTCGTTCCTGCCGGCGATAATACGATTTTTGGGGAATCCTAACGTCATTCTTAAGATATTGCAGCATTTCTCCCCAAATAGTCACTAATATCACGGCAACTCTATATTCAAATCCTTGCCGCTTTTCCTTGAGCAACTTTTCAATCTCTTTCAAGTGGCTTACAATCCCACGCTGCCACTCGATTCCCGATTGAAAGACGACGGTCTGAAAAAGATAATCGCTCGTATAGGGAAAAACATAGGATTTTCCATCCGGCTCCCGAAAAAAAGCCTAATATCTTGAAGGTAAATCGAATGCTGAAAATATCGGCCACCTTCACTGAGATCTCGAGATACATGCAAGAGACGTTGATTAATAAAAATGGCATCCCCTTGCTTTAAATCATATAATTTGCCGTCAACCTGCATCACCATACTCCCAGAAGAAACGACGGTAAATTGCAATTCTTCATGCCAATGTAAATCTAAATGGCCGCGCCCCTTAGGGATGATACTGTCGCGCGTAACTTCATAAAGACCGACGGGGAAGATGACATCGTTA
>ENA-OQDL01000339-OQDL01000339.1-human-gut-metagenome-genome-assembly--contig:-NODE-339-length-30887-cov-11.935241_pt1 | contig 30887 bp, 36 predicted proteins | sample MGYA00242782_ERZ504609 | MGnify/ENA primary metagenome ERZ504609 (study PRJEB26092, sample SAMD00036320) | human gut metagenome | host: Homo sapiens | study: EMG produced TPA metagenomics assembly of... | reverse complement strand
GCGCTTCGAGCACCCCATTGTTGTTCATGATTGGTATGCGCAGATGAACCTGTACAGTGAAAGCTATGCGTGTAATTTCTGGACGATTCAAGGGTGTGGCGCTTGCTACGCCGAAAACGGGTACCCGTCTGCACGGGCTGCAGATCGGAATCAACCGGATCGATTCTCTTCACGCGGCCCAATCCGAGTTTCTTCAGAAAGTCGAATCCGCCGAGCGGAGTGGTGTTCTGGCTATCGTATTTCGGCATGATGCCTCCCTAATATCGCAAATCTATTTATCAAGGTATCTACCGAACGCGCAATCGAGCCGGACGGGACGAAAGAAGCCAAACGGCCGGCCGATAATCCTTATCCATATTGACGGGGTGATATACTTTTGTTATCATAAGAGTCGTAATCGATAGATAGATGCGTTTCCCCAAGACGCATCGGACAGGAGATTGACAATGTCAGATTTCAATAAGCCGAAAATCCGGCTGCATACGGTCAATATGCGCGAACAGTTCGTGGCCCCTTTGATGGATGGTCGCCTCAAGGCGATAACGCGCCTGAACGGACGCGGCTACAACACGGGGGACTACCTACGCTTTAGCGTGCTGCCGATGCAGTCCTCGGATGTCCAGTTTTCCATGACCACCGATGACGAGCGTGAGGCGCTCCAGAATCGGTTCTACAGGATCACCTTCGCCATGTACGGCAAGGGGCTGAAGGAGGGCTACGTGACACTCTCCTTGGAACTCGTCCGCGAGAAAGCCATCATGGACACCCTTCGTTCCGAGATCGACAGGATGGCCAACAACGGGCAGAAAGTTGAGAATCCGCTCGATGCCTACGCAGATCTCTTCGACACCGCCTATCCCCAGGGTTATGATTCCCCGTATACGAAACGTCACGCACAGCCCAGTCTGGACAGCATCGCCGAGATAGCGACCGAGGCGGCGTCCAGCGCAGAGCGACCGCGCGGCTGCTGACTTCAAGGAGTGCCCCATGCAAGCCATCACCCTCTTCCTCTCCGACCCCTATAACGTGGCCGGCATCCTTCTGTTCGCCTATATCTACTTCATGGTCTGCAAGCGGATGCTGCACTTCCGCGCATTCAATGTATGGAACGCGAAGACAAACCCGAATGCTTGGTGGCGCTTCGACCGTAGCTCCATCAAGTACGCCTACAGGCATGGGCGCCGCCACATGCCCAAGAAGATCGAGGATTTCTGCATCATGGTGAACCGCGTGATGTACCGCCGCGAGATTCTCGTGAAACTCTACGGCGAAGACGGCAACGACCTCCACATGCCCACCGTCTGGATGAAGAAATCCGATTTGTCGCGCAAGGAGCGCATGACCAAGACGATTAAATGCTGTCCCGTCTCCTCGCCTGACGGACACGGCTTCGCGTTCATCACGGAGAAGCATGCCTACATCAGCGCAGTCGAGACCTTGGCGGGTGCGACCCGTCTTGCCGGAAAGCCTTACAAATATGCCTCCCTCGACCACTACGAGATGATCCAGATGCCGCAAGAGCTGTTCCTGAAGGACGAGGTCATCAAGGCTCGCGTCGAACGTCTGAAGGAGGACCACGCATTCATCGTCCGCCACTACAAGCGTGCGGCCCTGTCGTACCGCTTGGCCTACGGCCGCTGCCTGCCGCTCAAGTACTTCCTGCCCCATTACCAGTACAGCCCGATCAGCCACGACATGGCCATCATCTAAGCCCTGTCCCCGCAGAAGCCTATAATCACTTGATATCTAGACCAGATTGGAAACTGCCATGAACACCGACATGAATCCCGAGAACATCAACCCCGACAGCTCCGACAATCTCAACGCCGATAACGAGGAAACCCAACTCATGGATACCCCCGATAACCCCATCGCCGCAGATGTCACCACCGAGCTTCCGCTTGCCAAAGACCTGGAAGATGCCGTGGCACCCGACCTGGACGCTACCGCCGATGACTCCCAGACACCCAGGCGTCCGAGTGGCCTGAAGCGCAAGCTCGTAGCAGGCGGCGTAGCGCTCGCCATCGTCGCGGCACTCGGCATCGGCCTATCGCTGAACCACGAGGCCGTGAACATCCCCGACAACGCACCCGTCGCATCCATCGTCGGCAAGAAGGACTCCAAGACCTATCCCGCATCCGTGACGCTTACGGCCGACGGCTGGAGCGAGGGGGACGGCGAGTTCTCCTACGAGATCGTCGATGCCGACGGCGAGTCCGCCGCCAAGGGGGATATCAAGCCGGGCAAGGAGGCTTCCGTCGACCTACCGAAGGGTGCCTACGCCCTGAACGTCACCTCTATCCCCACCGCCAAGGACGGCAAGACCACCTGGCTGGTGCCGGACGCGGTTGATTTCGTCGTCGAGGGCAAGGGAGCCTCGGTCAAGGTGAGCCTCACCAAGGTCGACATGACCGACGATGCGGCAGTGGACGCGGCAATCGAAAATCTCCCCGAGGAGGAGCGTGCCGCCGCCAAGAAACTCATCGAGGCCAAGCGCGAGAACCCGAACGCCAGCACGGTCAGCGCACCCGTATCCAAACCCAGCAGCTCCACCGTCCAGCAGGCCGGCGCGGCAAACGGCTCATCCGGCAAGGGCGATTCCAAGCCCGCATCCAAGCCCTCCGGCTCCAGTTCCAGCTCCAACAAGAATGACTCGAAGCCGTCCTCGGGCTCTGGCTCGAGCTCGAACAAGGGCGATTCCAAGCCCTCCGGCTCGAACAAGACCGACAAGCCCGCATCCAAGCCCGACAACTCCGGCAACTCCGGCAGCGGCTCGGGATCCGGCAGCTCCAAACCCTCCAAGCCCGCTGAGTCCGAGAAGGTCTGGGCAATCGTAACCCCCGCTTGGGACGAGCAGATCTACCACCCCGCCGTCACCCACACCGAGACCCAGAAGAAAAAGGTTGGCGTCCAATACCGCGCAACGGATGGCACCCTCTTTGATAACGAAGATGCTTGCTCTGAGTATTGTTGGGATAACGGACTCCAGTACGGATGCCTGCCCAAGTATGAGGAGGTCACCGTCACCGTAACCGATCAGGAAGCATGGACCGAGACCATCCACCACGAAGCCGTCTGGGGTTGGGTCAACAAGTAAGATGACCGAATCAAGGAGGGGTGTAGATTATGTTGCTACGTACCTTTATCCATGGGCTTGTGAGCGGAACCAAATCAAGCGACCTGAAAGCATCAACATCGACAGGCTTCGAAAGCAGCTCAAGCGAAAGCGGGAATCCTTCGAAAAGTCGTTCACCCGAATCGAAATGACCAAGGAACACCTGAACGAGATAATGGCGAGCCTTTGCAAGAAACTGATGATCGATAAAAGCGATTTGGTCGCGATCCACGAGGCCGCGCTCGTCGCCCTTGGAATCGACAGTAATGCAGTTCCGTACAGGTTGGACTTTCTCGTCTTGCGGGGTCTAGGGGATGCGGGTGTTTCCAAGTTATCCATCGATGGCTTCGATATCCGTCTTCATGCGCCCGAGAATTTTGAAGCGAATGGCCCTATCTCCCTTGTTGCCCCCAGAGGCATGGATTTCCCGTCTCTTGCTCCCGAGACCATCTTAGAGACAATTTCCAAGTCTCCGAGCTGCAGGTACCTGATGGAACAGAGGGCTGCGTTGGCGGAGCTGCTGCACTTCGACGATATGGACGATGACGAGCTCCGCCAATTTGCCGCCTATGTCAGGCCGTGATTTCATAGGATTCAGCGAAGGATGCTGTCACGTCCACCGTTTAATGAGGTACCGCCCTGAAATATCTCGTTGAAGATTCCGATAATCCTGCGCCCCCTGTTCAGGACTACGCCGAGGCCAAGGAAATCGTCCGCCAAGTACTCGGCTCCCATCCTTCGGTGAAGCAAGCTGCCATGTTCGGCTCTTTCGTACGCGGCGAGCAGACGGGCTCCTCCGACGTCGACCTGCTTCTCCAGGTCGACAGCAAGAAGGCCTTCGAAGTCGTCGGCATCGGCCTCGACTTGGCCGAGAGGCTTAGACGGGACGTAGACATGCTGGCGACTCTCTGCGGAGCCCAGAGCGGTTTCATCGAGAACCTGAATAGAGAAGGACGCATCATCTACAGTAGGGAGCTATAGAGTATGAGAACACTTGAAGAGGCGCGAAACACCCTTCAGATTTCGCAGGAAGATATCGACTTCATCATCGAAGGAATCCTGCGCGCTGGTGAGCCGATCGTCATCATCGCCTACGGCTCTCGGGCTCGCGGCGAAGCCGATGAATATAGCGACTACGACATTCTCTGTCTTTCCGCCCTTGAGGGATGTGAGCTTAAGGAATACTCGCTTGCAGCCGATGGGGAGCTATGGGGACTCGCTCGCGACTTGGACTTTCTCGTCCTGAACGTCGATGAGTTCAGAGCCGGTCTGAAAGCCGGAAACGAGTTCGCATGCGACGTAGACCGAGATGGTGTGGTTCTCTATGGAACAGTTTAACGCATACGAGGATTACTACGGAAATCTGCTATTCGCCGCCTACGGTTGGGGAACAAGTAGAATAGAACTGATACCCTGATAGTACCAAGGGAGGTGCCACCTTGAAATATCTTGTTGAAGATTGCGAGAACCCATCAATCCCCGTGAATACGCTTGCGGATGCCGCAAGCCGCGCCCGAGCAGTGTTTTCCGACTACCCATGCGTGGTCAAAGCGGTTCTATTTGGCTCGTTCTCGCGAGGTGAGCAGACAGATGCGTCCGACGTTGATTTTTTCCTCGGCCTCGATTCGACCTGCGCATCCTCAGACTACCTGTCCTTGCTCGACTCACTTGCCTCGGCGCTCGGAAGGGATGTCGATGTCACGGTGAAGCTGAAGGGCGCCACGGACAGGTTCGTATACAACCTCAAAACGGAAGGGAGACTCATATATGACAGAGCCAGAAATCGAGATATTCCATCAAATGCTGCTTAGATGCGATGATATTGCAGGGAAGCTCGACTATTTCGATGTCGATGAGAGCCTATGGCAACACAGCCCCTACATTAGGGACTCTTTTCTCATTTCGGTTTCGCAAATAGGCGAACTCGTCTCCAAAATCAGTCCCGAGACGTGCCGCCGGTATTTTCCCGATATCGAATGGCAGCAAATTAGGGGAATGCGAAACATCATTGTGCATGTCTACGCTAATGTCGATTACGATATCGTATGGGATGTCGTCAACGAGGAGGCTCCCAAGCTCAAGCAGACCCTCCTCAAAAACGATGATATCCGCCGTGAGTATGAGTCCACGCTTGTGGTTGAGGAGGACATCGAAGAAGACATCCTCGGGTATTTCGGCGCTCTCGATCCGATTGTCGGCGATGGTGCTGATGGACGCATTCCGCAAGACGGCAATCGCCCTTAAGGGCACTAATCAACCCATTAAAACGATAAGGGGCCAGAGATAATATCTCTGGCCCCTTTACTTACTTCCTCCTGACGCCCACCACGCCGTCCGAGACGACCTCGCTCCAGCGGATGTAACGCACCGTATCCATGGCTAGCTTTACTGCGCTGCCAGCTCGTGCTCGCGAGCACGAGCGCCCAGAGACATCAATTTCGGATGCCGTCGCAGCGTTCGCCTCGTCCGCGTCGAGCCACGCTTCGCACTTGTAGGTGCGCCACTGCCCGCCGCCGATGTTTCGGTACGCGGTCGCGGGGACCGTGATGCGGGCGAGCTCGTCCCAGTAATAGGCCGTGTGGCCCTCGCCGGAGTCGCCGATCGCCGCAAGCTCGAACTCCTTGCCCTTGGCGTCGTAGCCCTTGTGCTTGGGCTCCTCGAACACGGGGATGAAGCCGGGGTGCGCCTCGGCACCATCCTCGGGCAGCAGCCTCATGTCCCAGCTCGGGTCCAGCTCGACCGATCCGGGGGCATATTCCGTGCGCAGGGTGCAGCGGTTGCGGCCGTACAAGGCGGTAATGCCGCTGCCCGCCGTGCAGCTTGATATAGCCTCGTCACCCAGCTTCATGTCCAGGTGCCAGCCGGTGAAGCCTGTCGAGGGGTCGGTGCCGAATTTATCGTTGAGGTTGCAAGTGGGCTCAAGCTCAGTTTTGGCAAGCTCTGCCGGAAATACGAAATTAGTGCCAGTCAGATATCGCTGGGACTTATAGAGTAGATGGGTCTTGTCAGTACCATCCTTATAGAAGTAGAACTTGCCCATGGTCACCCAAGTCCACAGGTACAGATCTCCGTTCACCTTCTTGCTCACGAACTTCGGCCCGCTGAAGATGCTCGGGTCCGAGCAGTCCTTATCCCCTTCGTACCACCCGTCTAGACATTTGTCGAGCAGGCTCATGTCCTGCCCCTCGTCGCGCATGACCTGCTCGATGGCCGCGCGTGCGTCCGAGAAATCGCCCTGGTTCCCGTTTACCGAGAAGGTGCTGTTGAGCTTGATATAGACCGTATGCATCTCCTGCGTATCGCCGATTGTGTCCACCAGCATAAAGTGGACGGTCGAATGCTTCGGGACATCCGATACCTCGATGGTCGTGTCGCGGTCGAGGCGAATCTTATGGACATCCTTGTCAATCCCGAAGCCTTGCGGTGCGACCGTCTCCTTCACCCAGTAGTCCATGTTCGCAATCAGCTTGTTCGTCCCGTTGACCGCCGAGAGGGTAGCCTCGCCGTTCTCGTCCGTCTTGAAGGTCCCGCACTTGCGGGTGCAGGCCTCGTCGCAGTAGATGGCGTACTCGGCTCCGGCGAGAGAGAAGTACTCCGGATCGATCTTTGTGACATCGGGGTTGGTTGAGGACTTCTTCAGGCTTAACGAGCAGAAGTTGCCGATAGACTGAAAGTCGAACTGGAACCCGTCGCCATACACCGTGTCGCCGCGGACGCACGAGATGCTGGGTCCCTTGTATGCGATGATGGCGCAAGTCCGGTCGCTCACCTCGTTTACACGAGACGAGATGCAGCTGTAGCCGTCGAAGTTGGTGAAGAAGAGCTGGGTGTCCACTCCCCGCGGGATGAAATAGGCGTCCTGATTGTTCTCGGCGGGGCTGATCCACTCATATCCGCCGCCGTCACACTGTATGCTCCTAGCGCCGAGGTACGCCCAATCGAGGTCGATATACTCGCCGGGCCTGTCGGAATAGAAGAACTGATATACCATCTTTATCGACTTCAGCCCCAGTAGCCAGTGACAACTGTCCCACGCCGCGAAGGCGTCGCTCACCAAGAAGAAGCTCTTCGTGCCGAAGTGCTGCTGGTAGAATTGGGCGAGCTTCTGGTTGAAACCCGCGTTGTTGTTGTAGCCGTTGCCAACGGCGGGATTCGAGAGCGTGAGCGTGCATCCCACGGGCTTCCCGTTATAGGTTCCAATGCTATTCCACGTGACGCTCGCGCGGTATCCGGAGTTGTCCATCGGTAGAATCGTGTAGGGATGCCCATTGTTCAGAAAGAGCTGTGCTTTGTCCCCCCTGTGGAAGACGTCATCATAGGTTGGGGTCCAGCTTGTGTGCGTCGCCCTGCCGGCGCTGTGCCACCAGCCGGTGGGGTGCGATGAGATGCCGTTGACACTCATGGGAACGGCGAGCCCCGATGGCTTAACCTTCGGGTTATCGGGCGCAAACTCCTCGAATCTACTCATCGAATAGGTCGATATGCCTATCGCGTCGAAGACCGAGCGCATCACGACCCCCAGGGGACTGGAGGGTCTGGCAACCGCGTCGGTCACTGCCGCCGCAGCCGTGATCCCGCCCCCGGCGATAAGGGCCCTTCTGGAAAAGGCTAAGCCTTTAGAGGCACCCCCCCCCCGAAGTGATTCCGACATCGATGTGGCGTTTACTTTCGCCCACAATTACCTCCTGAGTACGTCATCCTAAGTATCCACTAGACGGTAGTCCTGTATACGAGGTGATTTAGAGTATTGCCGCAGCGGCAAGAAGCATCGAACGCCCCAAAGGCAGGGCGCTTCGTAAGAGCGATAGGGGGCGGAGAAAATCTCTGCCCCCCCCTTTACTTACTTCCTCCTGACGCCCACCACGCCGTCCGAGACGACCTCGGTACAACGGATGTAGCGCACGGTATCCGCAGTCATCTTGACGGCGCTAGCGGCACGACCGCGGGAGCGCGAGCGTCCCGAGACGCCCGTCTCGGAAGTCTCCGAAACCTCAGCCGCCGCGTTCGCCTCATCCGCGTCGAGCCACGCTTCGCACTTGTAGGTGCGCCACTGCCCGCCGCCGATGTTTCGGTACGCGGTCGCGGGGACCGTGATGCGGGCGAGCTCGTCCCAGTAATAGGCCGTGTGGCCCTCGCCGGAGTCGCCGATCGCCGCAAGCTCGAACTCCTTGCCCTTGGCGTCGTAGCCCTTGTGCTTGGGCTCCTCGAACACGGGGATGAAGCCGGGGTGCGCCTCGGCACCATCCTCGGGCAGCAGCCTCATGTCCCAGCTCGGGTCCAGCTCGACCGATCCGGGGGCATATTCCGTGCGCAGGGTGCAGCGGTTGCGGCCGTACAAGGCGGTAATGCCGCTGCCCGCCGTGCAGCTTGATATAGCCTCGTCACCCAGCTTCATGTCCAGGTGCCAGCCGGTGAAGCCTGTCGAGGGGTCGGTGCCGAATTTATCGTTGAGGTTGCAAGTGGGCTCAAGCTCAGTTTTGGCAAGCTCTGCCGGAAATACGAAATTAGTGCCAGTCAGATATCGCTGGGACTTATAGAGTAGATGGGTCTTGTCAGTACCATCCTTATAGAAGTAGAACTTGCCCATGGTCACCCAAGTCCACAGGTACAGATCTCCGTTCACCTTCTTGCTCACGAACTTCGGCCCGCTGAAGATGCTCGGGTCCGAGCAGTCCTTATCCCCTTCGTACCACCCGTCTAGACATTTGTCGAGCAGGCTCATGTCCTGCCCCTCGTCGCGCATGACCTGCTCGAGCGCCGCGCGAGCGTCCGAGAAATCGCCTTGGCGCTCGCTCGTCCTGTAGTCGGTGTTGAGCTTGATGTAGACCGTGTGCACCTCCTGCGTATTGCCGAGGGTATCGACCAGCATAAAGTGGACGACGGACTGCAACCGAGTCGGAGGATTGGGCGGTTCGTCATCCTCAGTCTTCGGCATACCGCTACCGACCACGACGGTACCGAGCAGGCGGTCGCTCCAGAAACGTTTCTCATCTTCCGGTACGGTCGTGATGCCCATCATCGCCGCCGACCACAGCCAAACGGCATCATTGCCCTTGGAGATATCCTCGGCGATTTTAATCGTGTCATCGAAGGAAAACTCCTTGACCACGCGAGCCCCGCGCGGCTTGCGGATGAGATGCACGTTGAGGCCGCACATCTTTGCGGAACCAATGCTACCGCAAGACGGTGCCGCCGATCCATCGTTATCGGAATGACCGCAAGAATAGACGGTATCCGTCCACTTGCCGTCGAGCGGGATGGAACGATAGCACAGGTCATAGTTCTCGGCCAGCTCGCCGGTAAGCCAGATCTTGACCTCAGCGATAGGGGAGCCACAGATCTCCGCGCCATCCCGACCAGTCACCCAGACCGAGGAATCCCAAGCCCTAGCCGCGTAGCAGATCGAACCCGCGAATTGCGACCCCTCGACATGCAAGGCGAGGTTGTAGATGGAATGCCCACCGTGCGGATATCCGATATGGCGGTGTGCGGCGGCCTCGGTCTGCTTGCCCCAAGTAGATACCCAGCAGCCTGCCATGATGACCGCATCATCGTCATCGGGGATATCGACCACATCGCGGGTCACATACCAGCGATACATCGGCTGCGGCGGCAGCTCCTTGCGGTTTGTGACATTATGCGCCCATCCGTTAGGAGACAGCGTGGGTGTCTCATTTGAATCGGGCATGAACGCGACACAGGTGACGCTATCGCCGATCTTGGCGGTCTTCTTACTGTTTTTCACGTAGCCGCCGCAGCGTGCCTCGATAAGTTTGAACTGGGCGTTCTTCTGACCACCCCAAACGCCTGGGCAAGCATAGCTCGACACGCGGACGGCAGCGCCGTTCGCAGAAGCGCCGAGGGTGTCGAGGCGCTGGCCATCAGCATCCGAGGTGAGGAAATAGCACGTATGGTCGGTTTCGTTCGTGGCAGACGGTTCATGATCAATCCACCAGGAATTCTCTCTACCTGCTGCCTTTCGAATGTCCCAAATGACGGCACTGCCCGTCTCCATAGTACCGTTTTTCCAAGAGCTATTGGCGTTAACATGACCGTTATTGTTGAGCGTCTGGACCAATTTGGGACCGATGAGGCTCCCGAGGGCGAACGTGAAGGCGCCCACCCCGTCATCGAGATAAGGCTTGAAGGCCCACATCTGGTTGGCGCCATCGTAGTCCTTCCAGAAACACAGTCCTCGACCGTTGCCCCATTGGGTAATAGGCTTACCGCTGACATAGCCGCCCTGCTCGACATCCACCATGGCGTTGGGGAACGCCAAAGGCGAGAGCTTGAAGACACCGCCGTAAAGCGTCACGTCGTTCCTGATATTGATTTTCTCGGTATCGATATCGATGTCACCCGTGACCTCGCGGAGGTCTTTTTCGTGGTCCGGCGTGCCATCCCTGTTGTTCCTCATCACGTTTTTGACGTCGACCTCGGCTCGAAACGTGTTCACGGCCTCGTTGGCGCAGCGGCGCATGAACAATTCCGGTTTTTCATACGAATAGTCCTCGTACCCGACGATATACCAATGCCCGTTATTCTGGCTGACTCCCGCGCCCGCGTCCGTATCGAGCATGTCTCCGCGAAAAGTCGAAAGCCGGTTGTTGTTCAGGAAAAGCTGGCCGTCATTATCATCGGCATGAATGTTCTTCCACAGGCGGTTCGCAGTTTGGCGGTTTATGTCCGCGCAGGCCATATAGGGATGCGCTTTGATATGGTCGTACAGCTCGTTCGAGTAGTCGCACTCGACGAGCAGGCACAGGGAGTAGCCGAGCGCTTGGAGATAAGGGCTATCCCAGCCTTGATAGGTAAACCTATCGGCGGCAACCCAAGTTATCCATCCGTGTGCGAAGCCGCGGCCGTAGTTATTCGCACCCTGTGTTCGGTCTGGATGCGTAACGCAATGTGTGTAGCCGTTGGAAGTGAAGCAGCCGCCGAAATAATACGAATTCGGCTGCGGGCTGATGTGCTCACCGCGAAACCACAGTTCCTTTGCCATGGCAGACCGTGCAGGCACCGTGCCGAGGCCAGCAACGACCGCCAGCGCCGCGAACAACCCGCGGCGCGAGAAGGAAATGTCTTTATACGGGTCTTTTGCGAGATTCTTACCGTTGCCCTTACTCATCGATATCCCCCAAGTCATTAGAAGCGGCAGTGTAATTCGAAATGCCCAACACCGCGACCGCCGCGATAATCAGTTCGAGAAACGCCTGCGTGTCCAAGCCGCGGTTGATGTTGATGACGGAACCGGCGACCTGAAGGCAGGCGATCGCGATGCGCGCCGCCTTGTTATTCCTCACTGCCGGCACGAGCAAAAGAAACCCCGTGAGCGGAAGCCATAGGGTATTGATGTTCAAAACGGAAATCATTCCCGAGATTCGTCCTTCGCCTAGACGGCCGTCCGTGGCGAAATCGATGCCATGGGTGACATTTATAAAGAGGTACTCGGCACCCAACCCGATCGTCGGTAGAAGTCCGAAAAGACTGGCCAGAAGCCCTCCCTTGAGGGCATCAGGGCTTGAGATATACCTTTTGAGATTGAATTTCATATCATCCTCCGCTAGCTCTGGCGATTATTCCCAAGGATACTCATTGCTCAACCGCCCCGCTCAGACTTGCCGCTGCGGCAACACCCGTGCCTTCCGCAACCTGCCGAAACTGCTAGAATGTGCTCGAATATAGATTCACTTGGAGGAACTCGTTGGCTTACATCCTCATGGCGGTAATCGTCCTTTTAGCAATCGCCTATATCGTCTACCTAATCCTCGACCTCATGTCGCGCAGAAAGTTTGCCGAGCAGTACAGCACATGGGAGCCAGACCTTGACAGCTACTACAAGCAGGAGCTTGAGAGGGAGCAGCAGGCCAAAGACGCGAAAATCTGTGAGATTCTAGAAGACCTGCTCCGAAAGCAGGGGAGGTTGTAGGGGGCAGATCCCTGCAAATCCGCCTACCGGCAGCCTGGCTCCCTCACTAGCCCGACTTCCTCCGATAGCCCCGCCTCTACGCTTTTGGCTTCAAGTAATTCGTCTATTCCAATCTCATCGCGCTCGGTAACTTGATCTGGTCCCATCTCGGGGAAGTCTGCGCAGACCGCATCCTCATCCAATCCGAAAAACTCGGTCCCGCGTGCGAACCGTCCCGTATGGTGCCAGGACTTATATTCGAGATAGGTATCAGCCAGCTGTGCGCGGGTCATCGACTCGATCTTAGGATCGTAGGCAAGGTCGAAATCATCGCAGTAATCCTTGATGGCAGAGATGATCGCACCGCGCGTCCACTTCGACATCGGCATCTCGCTCGGCTCATATGCCGCCCGGGCGCGGACGCTCATGGAGGCATCCACGTACCCAGCCTGCCCGTAGCCCACCGCACCCATGGCTACCACTCCGTATCGTCGTACGAGTTCTGCCAGCTATCGTCGTACGAGTTGGAATATTCGTCCTCGAGACGTTGGTTGTACAGGGCGGCCTCGTCCTTCTTATAGCAGATGAACTCATCGATCTGCGAGGACTCGTTGTTCCACTCGTCCTGCTCCCTGAGCTTCGGGTCGGGTTTCATGCATTCCATATAGCCGAGCGCCGACACGCCCGAGTACGGGCCGCCGCGACCGCTGAACAAATCAACGACGTCCTGCACTTCCTTATCGGAAAGGGAGCATTCCGTTCCCTCATACGGGTCATAGCCCACGACGACGAAATCGCCGTACAGCACATCGGCTGGATCGCCCGCCACGACAGTCCGGCCGGTGAAAGGGGACTGAAGATCCTCGTCCGCCATCTCCTGGGTGGCCCAGATTGCACGGTTGACAGGGCAAGCCGCCCGCCCTTCAGCATTGACATAGACGCAGACCGCATCTCCCAAAGACTTGTCGGGCAGCTCTTGGGATACATTGACGGCCCGCTCACCGACAATTCCCTTGAGTGCGGAGCCACAGCTCCCATTCTCATCGACCGGCAGCTCGACTTCGCGGCATTCGGCGTTAACGGGAACCAACACGGCGCGAATCGTATCCATCATCGTTCACCGCCCGCAAGAGCGCCGGCGCCGATAGTCCCGATACCCTCATTGACCATCTCCGCCTCATCGCCCTTCGCTTCAGCGAGGTTATCGAGGCACAAATCCCCATCTGGCGCCCCTTGCGAGGCAATCATCTTCTCAGCGGACTCGATGATGGCGTCGATGTCATAGATCTCATGGTCATCGTTGTAGTAGAAGAGCTCCCCGACGCTGAGCTCGGGGTTGTCCACAACGATCTGCGCGAAGCGGTTCATATCGGCAATTGGATCGTCCGAACCGAAATCGTGCCAGGAATATTCGCTGAAGCGCCCGTGGAGCTCATAGTCGCAAATGACGAGCCCGCCAGCATCGACTCCCTCCATTTCCGCTATGTCCTTGAGGGCGCCTTCAAGCTCGGAAGCATCCATCGGCAGCGTCAACGGCTGGGAGATGTTGAGCCCAATCTCGGCGGCAGCACGGTCCTCGACGTATACCACGATACGGTCGCCCACGAAATCGCGGTCGCCCTCGAAAGCCGCCTGCTCGAGCTCATCCAAATCGAATTTCATCAAGTCGACCTCATTGGAGTTACGGTCGAAATAACCGCTATGCCCGAGACACACGTCCCCGCCAGCCGCCATCTTGGCACCCAACGCCTCGGCAGGCACATTGCCGAGCAACTCGCCGATGTTCAAGAGGCTGGCCTTCGAGGCAGGGGAGAGGCGGCTGTCTTTTACGCACGTTTTAAGCTCTTCGCTGGCCTGATCGAGGAGCGTGAGGCCGTACGCACGCCACAAATCGCTGGGCAGTGGGTTCGCACTATCGACATCGACCGAATAGCCGCAAAACGGCATCTCATCGGCCTGCATGATGACGTTGCCGACCATGAGCGGATCGACGGGGACATCGAAGTTGTCGCAGTAGTCGCGCACGGCATCATAATCAAGGTCGGGATTTCTCTTAACGCACTCCGCCATGGCGTTGAGCGCTCGCAGGTCCACGAGCTCGTCCTCAGCGAAGTGCAACTTGTCGAACTTGCCGGAAGTCTGGATATCCTCGATGGCATAGTCGTGCCTGCCGAAATAAGTCATCTTATCGATGACCTTTTGCAGGTTGTCAGGCGCCATCGGTAGGATAACGCTGTCATGCGGGGCGTAAGCGTAATAGGCCGCATCGCTCGCCGCGACGTCGACCCTGATGTTTCCGATCTTGCTCATCGTCCGCTCTCCTTATGCTCGAACTGCCCATCGCGGTCAGCCGCCCCCTCGGCCAAATCCGCCTCGGCCTGCTTCTCATCGCAAAGTTCATCCAGCCCGCGCTCGATGCCGCCCTTTGTCGGCTCCAGGCCAAGCGTTGAGCCGTCGATTTCGATTTCCACGGCGCTGACGCGCCCGCCGGCCGGCATCTCCGCCTGACCGCTCGCGATGGCGATGCCCTGGGCGCAGGCGTTCTCGATGCACATATGTCCGAATTCATGCGCAGACACGTCGACATCGATGCGAATACTGGCCCTCGGGATATCGAAGCCGGCGCTGCGCAGGGCGCAGCGGATAGCTGCCTTCTCGCATACGCGAGCGATGTTGTAGCCGACGGCTCCGTGTCCGTGAAGTCCGGTAAAACTGATGCTGGGCATACTCGGGCTGCCGCCGATACTGACGGAGACCTTTCCCTTGCCCTCGATATAGAGGCTGCAAGACCCACCGTTCATATCGTCCTCCTTATTTTTCGTGGCTGGTTTCATCAAGCTCGACGTCATCGCCGTCAGAGATAAGGTCGGCCTCCTCGCTTTTCGCAGCGCAGATATCATCGAGACCCTGCTCGCCTCGTTGGCCCTCGATATGTCCCATCTCGAGTCCCGCATTGAATGCGATTCCCGCAGCGAGATCGTCCCGTTCGATGCACTGCTCGGCCTCCGCAAGACTAACGGCTACCTTCTCTAGATCGGCGGGCTTGAGCGTCTCTTTCATATGCTCGGAGCCTAGTTCGTTGACCGTATCCGCTACATCCTGGACGGAGACGAAACCGATGGGGAACTTGCTGCCGGGATTGACTCCGGCAAGCGAGAAATCATCCGCTTTTCGGCAATCGAATCTCACCTGGGCCATGCTGAGCTCATTGATTTCGTTGATGGCTCGTGATGAAATCTCATCGCCGAAATTTTCAATATCACAACTGGCGTGTGATGCCGCGCCGCGGGCAATGGCGGCACCGAGCATGAACTCGGGGGAAATCCTGCCGCCCTCAAAGTCCGTTGCAGTCAGCTCGGAGTCGAGCATATCGGTATATGTTTCGATCACCTCAGGATGGTCATCGATATAGGCATCGATATATTCCGAGGCGAGTGCATAAACAGAATTGAAGAGGGGCCCTTTGCTTTTATCCAGCTCGTTGTGGGCGATCTTGTTGACGAGCCACATATCCAGACCGCCAGACTCATACAGCTCCGAAATACTCGGCTTGACCTCAGGCATAGCTACTCCAATTCTCTGGCCATCTGATGTATCCCAGCGTACTTTTGAGGTCCCGCGCACGCCGCAAAGGGGACGAAAGTAGCCTTTGCACCAAAAGAAAAGGGGAGGGACGGCTATCCGTCCCTCCCCGCATCCAATGGCTATCGGCGATTAGCGCTGGACGTTCTGGGGGCTGCGGTCCTGAGAGCCACTCTCGCGCTCATTGGCCTCGGCGGTCTTCTGCTCGCACAGCTCATCGAGACCGGTCTCCTGCTCCTGGGAGCGGTCGTGGCTCTGGTGCTGCTCGCGATACTCCGCACGGGCGGCCTCGACGGCATCGGAGAGCTTCTGCGGCTCCACGGACTCATCGTGGCGCTGGCCGTCCTGATCGTACTTGAAGAGGCTGACATTGCGATCGGCATTGACGAAGACACCCGTACCCTTGCCGGCCTCGATATCGGCCTTGTTCCAGGGCTTCTGGAACGTAGTGAAGCTGAAGCCGGAGAGGTCCTTGCCATCGACCTTGGTGCCACTCGGAAGGGTGCACTTGACGGCAGGCCAGGAATCGCCCTTGCCATTGGAGATGGTGTACGGCTCGCCGTTGGCCTTCTCGGCGGTCACCCATTTCGGCGGGAAGTCGATGCGGACCTTGCCCTTGTTCATGCTGTTCTGCTCGCTCATGGTTCCTCCATCACGCGAATTGATAACTTAACGACTAGCATGAAGTACCAGCGAGCAGCCGCACGCTAGGGGACAGAAGTAGCGTCTACCTTGGGATGCCGTCCGTGTCGCGCCTGCCGTTTTCCATACCGCACCCGCCGTCCTCGTCATACGTTTCGGCGAGGTCGTCCAGGCTTGCCTCCTCAACTCGATGATCGTGACGAGCACCCCGAACGCACTTCACCTCGGCCGCGATTTGATCCCACGCCGTGTCATTGATGTCATCGTATCCACCAGAGTTCCAAAGGTTCTCGTTGGCGTTATCGCGGACTTCAAGGGCTTCATCGAGCGTCAAATTCGGATATTCCTCCTTGATGTCATTGACAGATATGGAGAGAAACACGTTGTCGATATCGACGCAAAGTACATCGAATCGCTCCATCAGGTAATCTGCCGACTCAGGTAACACCGCGCCATTGCGTAGGGCGCTGTCCAGCGCGGCCTTCAGCTCGTCAAACGAATTGATATTCAGGTCATCGTTCATGTCTAACGCTCCTCCTCACAGTGCGACGTCATTACCGCGCAATCGTCACCGTTGGCAATATCCGCCTCATCGCGTTTAGATGCACACAGATCATCAAGACTGAACTCCCCGCCGTCCTGCTCGATTTCGAATTCGCCGCCTTGCTCCATATCGGTTTCCAGCACCGTCTCGTTGGAGAGTTCCATGGACTTGAAGTAATCCTTGCCGAGAGACTGCGTGAAGCAGTCTTTCACGAGATAATCGGTCGCCTTGCTCGCGCGAGTCGCAGCCTTCAGCAATTCACCGCCCGGATCCTTCAATTGCGAAGCCCAGCCCTTGAGGTAGGCGGCGGAGTTCGATATGGCATCTACCTCATCGGCGGCAAGGGGCTTGTCGTCATCGACGCCGCGAAGATCGAGACCGATGGCGTTCGCGGTGAACACACTCGAAAGCTCGGCGATAAGCTCCTCGAAGGCATATTTTTGCCGGTTCTGCTTGAGACCGCACTGCTCGCGGTCGAGCCTGCTGGGATGCCCCGTGGAGTGGCCCATCTCATGCAAAAGAGTCCGGCAGAAAGACTCGACGCTCGTGAACTGATTGCGCTGCGGAACGTAGATTTTGTCCGCGCCGGGAAGGTAGAACGCCTCATCGTTCAGGGTCTCGATAACGGGGCAGGGTGACGCCTTGACAAGACCATCGGCAACACGGTCGGGCTCGATAGGCTTGAAACATTCGACGGAGATGAGGTTTTCCGCGTTCTCCATCTGCTCGGCGTTGAATACCGTGAACGTGCCGACGCAGCGCGGCTCTTCCTTATACTCGGGATTCGCGAGCGCGATTTTCCATTCTTCCTCGGTCTTGGGCTGTTTGAGTCGGACCGTCGGATCCGTCTTGCTGACGAGCATGCGCTTCCAACGCTCGATAGGATAGCCATGCGATCCCTTGATGATGTGACACCCCTTATCCGATGCCATTTTGAACGTGGCGAATCGCGGGTCCCTGAACCCGCCGTCCCTCATGGCGTACATGAGCATAGCGGTATTCCGCGGCCCATAACCCTTGCCGGTCACGCCGTTCATGGGCGAATGGGGGAACGACCACTCCTTGACCCATCGGGAACCCTCGCGCTCCATATCCGCCAGAAGCGCATCGAATAGCGCCTGCCGTGCATCTGTCAGCTTCTCAGTCGGGCTCTTACCGGAATATTTGCCATAGGTTTTCTTGGCCATAGATAGCTCCCATTCACGCTCGGACAATCTATCTCGAACATAAACGCCTGCTACCTCTACACCCCACCTGGGGACACAAGTAGCCTGACCAACCTCGCTACGCCGCTACACGGCTACCGGGCTACACGCCTACAAGGCTTTCCGCCATACACCCAGCAAAACAAACGGGACGTCCCAACAGACGTCCCGCAGCAAAGCAGCTTATTATTATTCTCATCCCTTAGCGCTCGTCATTGGACAAGCCACAATGCGCCCTTACCTCATCGATGCTGTAGGTCTCAAGCCTGCCAGCGCGATAGTCCTCAACCTTCTGCTCCATGAGGTCATCGAGCGATTTATCTTCAACCAAGCAGAGCGTCTGCTGGCATTCCTCCGATGCCTGCATGAGGAAGTAGTCGAAAGGCTCGCCTGTAAGCGAGTGAAACACCTCGGCGATAGCCGAACGACCAGAAGTGTCCGAGTGCATATAGACATCCAACATGCCCATTACCGCATCGGTCGCGTTATCCCCAATCGATTCGAATGCCTCTTTGAGTACCGTGTCTGCGCCTACTGCTTCCTTCGCATCCAAATCCTTAATCTTGTCCATGTACTCCGAAACCTGCTCGACCATCCCATCGCGCCACTCATCGACTTTGGGGACGTTCGTTCCGACATGGCCACTCTCTATAGACATAGTTTCCTCCTCGATAATTCGCATTTAACGATTTGTGTTGTCCAGATTGACCTCAAGGCTCATCTTGCCATCGTCCGCAACCTCGACCGCCTGCGCCATAAGGTCATCAATCGACTCGCTGCTATCGCACTTGCCTTGGACATCTGGACAGCTAGGGGAGTCATGAGTAAGCGACTCCCTCAACTTGCTATACAGTCCGTTTTGGACAGCAAGAGCGACCTCGCGCCCGCTGCCGCGGGGACTCTCGCGCTGGAAGTAACTCATGACATCCATCATCTCGCCATCGGAGAGCGGCGCGTCTTCACCAGTAGCGGGATTGAAGCCCGTGATGACAATATTTCCGTAAAGTACGGACGTGGGCAGGCCGGCAACCACGGGCTTGCCATCGATTGGAGAATAACTGCCTTCTTGCTCCATGCGTTCAGTTGCATAAAACGCACGGTTGGGTTGACAAACAGAAAGTGACTCATCATTGACATACATAGAGAGATTAAAAGGAAGGGCATCGGGTGGTAGATTTCCCGAAGCATTAGTAAAGATGCCGCCGACTTGGTTCCTAATGTCTCGCCAACTGCCGATATTAACGGCAACGGGGTCGAAGCCTACAGGCACAAGTACGGCGCGGTATTTCCCAGATGCAACTTCCGCCTCACTAATGCCAATCTCAGGAATGGCCCCGCCGAGGAATTCCTCGATTTCAGCGCGACATGTCTCCGCGTTGCCCGCGTGGGTCAAATCGATGGGCGCATAGCGGGCAAATAGCCGTACGACCGTACTGGCCAACTTATCCCCGATCATTTGCTCGAACCGCCTGAACCCATCGAGGTCGTTGTCTTCAAATAGCTCACCTGCAGGTTTAAAGAGCGTCTCCACCGAAACGCCGTTCAACTCAGTTTCGAGGCTGAGCTTCTTCGGAACTTCCATGGTGAGGCTGCGCCAGCCGCCGGCAGAAGCTGAAGGCCATGCCATCGCAACGCGAACCGACTCGCCGCAATCCACCTGGTATCCGATACCAGGGTATTGGTCTCCGCAGATAGAGGGGATTTTAGTGATTTGAGAACCCATCCGGCTCATCTCCTAAATCAAGGGGATTCATTTCCTCTCTCGATTCTCAAACCCCACCCATGCCGTCAACTCGCGCGGGACACAAGTAGAACCTGCCAAGCATCTATCCCGCCGACCGTCTTTCACCAAGATAATTTGCCCAGCTCCCTGACATCAGAAAGATATATAAGGCGGACAACCGTCTGTCACCGTGCAAAATCCGGATTACCTAGCTACACCGCTACGACCCTACACTCATCCATCTAGAAGCCACCCTGCCAAAACAAAGGGGTGCCCATCATGGCACCCCGCAGGATAGCTACTTGTTATTATCATTTTTCACCCGCACGTCCCCGAACCCCCTCCTTGTCTTTCTTCTTATTATTCTTCTTATTATCCTTGTCCTCATTCACCAACCTACACCGCTACCGAGCTACGCACCTACATCCCTACACAGTCTCCCGCCAATCACCCAGCAAACCAAACGGGGCGCCCCTAATGAGCGCCCCGCAGCAAAGCAGCTTGTTATTATCCCTCTTAACCCTTAGAACTCATCGTCCGCATCGCTATCCAGACCAACAGGCTCGCTTGATCCAAACCCGAGCAACGTCCAGAAGACGAACCCAGCGATGGCAAGCCCGATCGTGTAGCCGGTCTCCTTCCCGAAGGCATGGGACAGATCGTTAAGCACGATGATATTCATCACGAGCTGAACCAATGCAAGCACCCAGCTAAGCGTATCGACCCAGCAAAACACCCACGAGCAGATAAGCACGATAAGGTACGCCACGAGAAACGTCCTTGTACCGTCGCCGCGATGCACGCGCTCACATAGCTTGTAGTCTGCATAGACCGGGACAATCGAGTACTAGCCGGGCATACCGAGCTTCCCATAGACCTTCCATTTGCCGGCGATGGGTACGATCCAGATGAAGATGAGCAAGACGACGAGAAGAACGAGCAGAGCCGATTCAATAGCATCGAACATCTGAAACCCCTTTCCCTACAGGCTACCCATAGCCTGGATAGCCGACATGGCCGCAGGCGACAGAAGCACACCGAACAGGGCGGGGAAAATCAGGAAGACGATCGGAATGAGCATCTTGGTGCCAATCTTGTTGATTTCCTCCTCCAGCTTCTGCCTGCGGTACGTGCGCACCGTCTGAGCCTGATTCTCGAGCACCTCGACAAACTCGGCTCCGGTCTGTCGCGCCTGGATAAGCGAGGCCACGAAGATGGTGAGCGGCTGCACGCCGGCATTAGAGGCGAACTGCTTGAGCGCATCGGTGATATCCATGAAGCGGGCGTTGGCCAGTACGTCGCGGAAGCCCTCGGAAAGCGCTCCCTCGGAGTTCTCGGCCACCGTGCGCACGGCATCGTCGAACGTTGAGCCTGCGGCCATCGAGATGGACATGAGGTCAAGGGCATTGGGCAGCTCGCGCTCGATGTTATTGCGCCATTCGCGGCGCTTCAGGAGCAGGTAGAGCTCGGGCAGGATATACCCGACCATGCCGCCCAGACCGCCAGCCGCAACGGTCGCAAGTCCGTTCAGCTTGGTGCCGATAAGCACGCCGACCATGACGCCGACGGCGATGCAGATGATCTTGGAGGCCCAGAACATCAGCGCCGAGATTTTAAGGCCCGAGCGTTTGATTGCATCTCGCTGGCGCTCCTCCTGTTCACGCGACATGGCACCGAAGAGGGCAGACCCCTGGAACGGCTGGCCGAACTTGAAGCGGTCCTGCATCTCCTCGCTGCGCTGCTTGAGCGTCTTCTGATTGAGGTTGCGCACCTCGATGCCGAATTTCTTCTGCACCGCCAGCGTGGTGCTGAGACCCGCCGCGAGCGACCCCGCGCCGATAAGGCCGATAGTTGTTCCGTCTACGATCATATGAACCACTCCTAGTCGGTCTTGATGTCGAGCATCTTGTTGGCGATGAAATAGCCGAGGACCTCGAGCAGGGCGCAGATGCCGATGATGACCAGTCCCATGGCGCTCGAATAGAACTCGCGGTACATGTCGTTGCCGATATAGAAGACAAGTCCCAGCGCGGGCGGCACGCAGACCATGAGGATAGCCGTGAAGCGAGCCTGCGAGGTGCGGGAACGGACCATCTGGCGCATCTCGCAGCGCTGCTGGATGGTGCTGCCAACCGAGTCGACGATGTCTGCCAGCGAGCCGCCGGTTCGCATCTGGGCGCGGACAGCCGAGGCGAACAGCTTGAGGTCGGCGGATTTGTTTCGCTCGGCCAACTTGTCGAGAGCCTTGTCCACGGGCATGCCGCGGTCCATATCGCGACGGAGCTGTTCGAACTCGCTCTTGATGGGCTCGTCCATGTTCTCCGCGACGGGGCGGATTGCCTGCGACAGCATCGCGCCGCCGCGAAGGTTTGCCGAGATGAGCGGCATGGTCTGACCCAGAAGCTCCTCGAATCGCTTCTCGCTGTGCTTCTTCTTGGCAGACAGGAAGAACAGCGGCAGGAACGCTCCGAGTGCCGCGAGCAGCATGACGACGAGCGCGTTCATACCCATGACGATGCCGAGCAGGGGCGGCACCGCAGTGCAGGCCGCCCAGATGCTCATGAACTCGTTGAGGGAGAACTTCACGCCGCTGCCCTCGATATGCTGGCGTGCGACCTCGCGCAACTCGGAGAGGATCCCGGATGCCTTCTTTTTGGAGTCCTCGTCACCTTCATGGTAGACGTTGCGGCGCTCGGAGAGGACGCGCAGCTGCCTGGAGACGAGAAGCGCCATGACGCACAGCGTCAGCACCGCGATGATCAAGGTATACGTGACACCGTAGAAGAAATAGGTGACTACGGTCTGGTCCATTGCTACCACAACCCTCCGTTATCGAACCAGCTGGACTTGATCTCGACTCCGTTGGAATAGAAGCGCTCCTTGTGGTCCTCGGAGACGATGCGCGAACCGGTGGGGCGGAACTCGCCCTTGATGCGCCCGTTGGAATCGATGCCGGTTTTTTGGAACTTCATGATGGAGCCGACGGTAGGCACATTGCCCTGCATGCCGCAGACCTCGCAGATGTTGTTGACGCGGCGGCTGCCGTCGGGGAGACGCTTGATCTCGACCACGAAGTCGACGGCCTCGGTGATGATCTTCATGATGGCATCGGGGGGCATGTTCGCGCCTGCTCGGCTCATCTGCACGAGGTTTTGCAGGCGGTCGAGGGCGGCGCGGGGATTGTTCGCGTGCGTGGTCGTGAGCGAGCCGTCATGGCCCGAGTTCATGGCCTGGAGCATGTCGAAAGCCTCTGGTCCTCGGCACTCGCCGACGACGATGCGGTCGGGGCGCTGGCGCAGCGTGTTGATGACCAGCTGCTGGAGCGTGATCTCGCCCTTGCCCTCGTTGTTGGCGGGGCGGGACTGGAGCGACAGGACGTGGCTCTTCGCCAAGTTGAGCTCGGCGGTGTCCTCGACCGTGATGATGCGCTGGCCGTCGGGGATGAAGTTGGAGAGCGCGTTGAGCAGTGTGGTCTTGCCCGAGCCGGTGCCGCCCTCGATGACGATGTTCATGCGTGCGAGGACGAGTGCCTGCAGGAAGTCCGCCATGTTTTCGTCCATGGAGCCGTTGGCAATAAGCGATTCCGGCGTGAGGGCATCGTTGCGGAACTTACGGACGTCGAGCGTCCAATGTTTTGCGATACCGAAGGCCACGGCGTTGACGCGGCTGCCGTCGAACGGCGCCCCCGTGCGATGCAGCATGCAGTCGCAAAGCGGGCTCTGGTTGTCGCACCTGCGCCCGTCCGAGGAGACGATTCGTGCGATAGTTCTCTGGACATGTTCCTCATCGAAGAAATGAACGTCCGAGAGCGTGATTTTGCCGCGGCGCTCGACCATGACCTGATCGGGCGAGTTGACCATGATTTCCGACACTTCCGGGTCCCAGAGCAACTCCTCAATGGGGCCGAGCTGGAACAGGTCGTCTACGACGAACTTGGCCGCCTGGCGCTTCACGTCCTCATCCGCGTCCTCGAAGGTTGGCGAGCGGCTGACGTATGCGAGAGCGCGGTCTTGCAGGCGCTCTATGCCGTCGGACACCTCTCCGACGAGAGCCACCTGATTTTGCAGGTCGTTGGCGCATCGCGATATGACCTCGGCGACGGCGTTGTCGTACATCTTATCGAGCATGTTTACTCCTCAGCCGGGGTATCATCTGCGTCCACGACAGGCGCGGTGCCGGAATCGCCATCGCTCTGCGCATCGAGGGCATCGGGGTCGGAATCGTCCTTCGGGTTCTCACTGAGCGGCTGGGCGGCGAGGCTGATGGAATCGGCGGTGCCGATTTCAGAGAGTTGCTCGGGCGTCAGCTCAAGGGTGACGGTCGAGTAGCCGGCACTCTGCGAGGAGCCGTCGGAACTCTGGAGCGTGGCGTCGGTTGCGAGGACTTTGACGTTCTGATAGGCGACGGTCTGCTGCGTGGAGCCGTTGCCGGACTTGAAGGTCGCGGTCACGGTGACATAGTCACCCGGCTTGAGCAGCGGCGACATGCTGGCAGCGGCATCGAGAGAGAAGGTTCGCGCGACATGGCCGGAAGCGAGCGCGAGCGAGATGGACGACGGGTTGGACGAACCCTGCACGGTGCCCATGGAAATCGGCACACCCTTCGACAAGTCGCCGACGGGAGCCTTGCCGATAAGATCGGACTTGCTCGACCCATCGGCCGCATCGGCGGGCACGTAGCGCTTGGGCACCTGTGCCTCCTCGAGCATGTCGGCGGTGATGGGGGTTCCCGCCTTGATGGTCTCCTTGGGAACGACAATCTCGACCATGTCTGCCTGGCTCTTGGCGACCGTATCCTGGGCTACGGTGAACTCCACGGCCGCAAATGCCAGCGAACCGACCGCGACCGCAGCGCACGCACCGCAGAGCCAAGAGAGCTGGCGGCGGCGTTTCTCGGGCGTCACGATTTTTGCCGCAGGGTCTTTCTCCTTCTTGCGACCGAACGCGGGAAATCCCTTTTTCTTGACCTCCTCGCCCTCCAGAGGCTCAATGGGGTCCTTATCCTTCTTGTTGAACATGGTGTTCCTTTCCGGCGCCGCGAGCGCCTGTCTCATCGCTTATGGCTCCGGCACTCACGAGAGCTCCGCGAGTCCCTTGTTTATTGCATCGTTCAGCGCATCGGAGATATCCGAGGCCATGCTGAGCGTCGTATAGGTTTCCTGACCCACCGACTTGTCTGCAGACTTGACCAGCTTGCAGCCATGACCGGCGGAGTTCTGCCGCCAGACCTCGGTAGATGAATACGGGTTGATGGTGAACGTGATGGTGTTCTTGACGGGGACCGAGGCGAACCCGAACGTCTGGGCGAAAACGCACCTGTACGTGCCGGTAACCGAGACCTCGACTCCGATAAGCCTGTTCATGCTACCGGTCTTGGTTTCGGGTACCTCCCACGAGGTCACGGAGACCTCTGAGCTGCCGAGGTCACGAAGGTTCTCCGTCAGGGAAGAATAGATAATCTCGTCGAGGGCGCGGGTCGAGTCCGTGGCGTTGAACTTGATTTCGTTGCTGCGCGAAAGGGCTGATTCCTTGGCGATTTCAATCGCATCGTTTTGACGCTGCGATTTCCACCAAGCGCCCGACGCGTCGATTGCCAGCCCCAAAACCATGACGAGGATAGCGGCAACGAGGACGAACATCACGAGCGCCTGACCGCGGGCGTATCCTTTGCCGAATCGTTTCAACTATGCCACCTCCCAGCGGCGCTCGACGGTAAAGCTCTGCCTGACGGATCGCCGGTAGGCGATACCTCCGTTTCCCGCAAGACCGATTCCTCGGCCCAGGTGGACGGTGATATCCGCACTGATGTCGAGATAGCTGGCGGTCGTCGTCTTCAGCTCGCTTCCGAGCTGCACTGCGGTGCTGTTGCCGAGGTCGGTGCTGCCCTTGTCCTCGAGATGGATTTCGGCAGAGTTGACCTCGATATCGTCCTCGGACAGCCCCGAAGCGGCTGCCACACAGCTCTTCACGACCCGCTTGGCGTCCATGGACTCCCAGCCGCTGGGAAGCTCGTCTGCCATATGCGACACCTGGTAGTCGAATGAGGACTTCTGGAAGGTGATGAAACCGAAGCACAGCACGGCCATCATCAAGAGGATGAGCCAGACGCCCGCAAAGGCGAACTCTACGGTCGTCTGGCCGCGAAGCTGATGGAATCTCATCGCAGCACACCTTCTTCCGAGGAGCTGCCCACCACGGTTGCCGTGGCGATGGCGGTATTGCCCTCGCCGAAAAGCGAGGGCAGGAAGGTCTTAATGGTCTTCTTACAGGTGAACGCCTTGCTTTTCGTAACTGTCTTCACATCCGCAGTCTTCCAGTCGCTGGATTGCTTGACGCGCATCGTATAGTCGCTCTCCGCAGTGCCGGCATCCTCCGTGCTGAAGGAGAACTCGATGCCTTCGGTTCCCTTGACGCAAGCGAGTACATGGGCCTTGACATCGGCATCGGACGCATCGGGCCGCTTCGCGTAGAACGTGGCCGCCTCGGTGGCAGCAGTACGCACACACATGGCGCTGCGGTAGTAGGCCGACCCGTCCAGCAATGCGAACAGCATGATGATGAGCAGCGGGGCGCACAGGACGAACTCGACGAGAGACTGCCCTTTATATCGATGGCAATTTGGAAAACGTTTCATGGCATCACGCAACCAAGACGAAGGCGAGCGCAGGTAGGAAGGCGAGGGGAGCGAAAGGCAGCGCCGTATCCGATTTCCTGATCTTCAGCACGGCGAGGATAATGGAACACTCGGCCAGCAGGGCAAGGCATGCGGCCAGAATGGCGTTTGAACTGTACACGGCCGATGCGCCCACTGCTCCGATCAAAAGGACATCGCCTAGCCCGAACGCCTCTTTCCCGCAAACCATTTCCGCGCCGCAAGCTGCCAGATACAGGACCACGACAAGGCAGACCCCCTGGGCGAGCCTCTGCGGGATATTCGCGCCGCCGCCCATAAAAAGTCCGAAGAGGGCGAGAAAGGCGATGGAGTAGAGGTCGATGCGGCGGTACCTGAAATCATTGATGCAGATACTGATGAGTGTGGCGACCCAGAAGCCGAAGGAGGGCTCTGTCGAGGCGCTGGCGATGGCACCGGCGGCGACGCCGCCGACAAGGCCGACTCCCAGCAGCCAATCCGAACAGCCCGTATCGAAGCGGCCGTCTTCGCGGCCGCCCCAGAACTTATAGGATTTCTCGATACCCACGAGGTCTTCATCGCTGAAATCGCAGGCGGAGCAGGCGGCGCGGGCGACAGAAGGGCTGACGAGCCCCTTGAACGCCCCGTCGCGGATTTCCTCGACCCACTCGGCGTCCGTCTCAAGACCGTTCTCGATGGCATGGATCTGTGCGGTATCGACTTCCTCCGCATCACGCTTCTTCGCTGCGAGCGAGAAGATGGCAGCGGCAAGGATGAACGCCGCGCCGATACCTCCTATTACTCCATTGATTGCGGTCATAGGGTCTCCTGTCAGTCTCTGTCTAAAAAGAAAAGGCACCAGCCGTCTTTGGGAAACGGACGGTGCCGAAAAATGCAAGCAGCTCAGCCACTAGGCACCGAAGCCGGTATAGCGGAGATAAATAGGGCAAATATGCCCGATGGACGAGACGGATCGCCCCGTCCATCGGGCATAGACGAAGTCTTGACGACTAGGCACCGAAACCGGAGGTGGTACCGGTGGTCAGGGTGGTGGCAATCTTGTTGAACTGATTGCGGATGGCATGTGCGACGGCGGGGCCGGCGAAGACGACGACGAGCGAGATGACGGCGATGATCAGGACGTACTCGATGAGGCCCTGGCCGGACAGCTCGCCGGCCTTGGCGGCGCGGAAGTCACGCACGAGCTTGTTCTTGAGCTGGTTCTTGGCAACCACGGCGCGGGCGCAGGCGGAGTTGACGAAATCCATTGGATGAATCCTCTCAGTTGAGAATGACAGAAGGCGAGGGGCGCGCTCCCTCGGCGAACATAATCGGACTCCGTCAAGCCCGAAATGTTGTCGTGCCGCAGCGGCAATCACATTCCTTCATAACTTGGTGGTTTTTAGAGAACTGCCTGAAAGGGGAGCCAATAAAAAACGGCCGACCATGTCGGCCGACCGTTAAAACACTGTTATTGAAATCATCCCGCGCTATTCGGGCTTCATGAACCGACTCTTGTCGCGTGACTCCAGAAACGCCTTCATGAGTGATTTGGCGCTTGCCAGATCCGAGCAGATGCCGACGAGCGGGCAATCGTTCGGCTCTCGCTTGATGGAGATATATGGCAGGCCTTCCTTATTGACCAGAACGAAATACTTCTTCACGAAATCGCTTCCTATTTGTAGAGGTTGATGTCATCCGGTTCAGGTGCGCACTCGTCATTCGGACGGGACATATCGACCTTGCCTCCTTGCTTTACTTGAGCTGCACTCGCGTATTCCTTACGCGGGCGATGCGCAGGTGGCCTGAACTCGTCAAGCGAGACGTCGAGCACCGTGGCGATCCTCTCGATATTCTCGAAGGACGTCATTCTGCGACCCGTCAGCAGGCGAGTGATAATGTTCTTGGATACCCCAGAGGCCTCAGAGAGCGAACTCTGGTTCAGACCCTTTTTTCTCATGATTCGCCAAATACGGACTCCGAGTTCCTTGTCCCCGGACTCGATGTCACGTCCTGCGATTTGTTCCCTGCGGGTCACGTCTTTGTAGGTGTTCATAAGCTGCCGCCCGTTGAGTTGAGATTTTGCACAAGCCAAAACTTAACCCAGCCAGCCGTAAAACTTAAGTAGGGTCATTCTGACCCCCGTTCAATATGATTCCGCCCGTCCCGAAGATAACATCAGAGCAGAATAAACGTACCGTACGATTAGAAACAGATCTGTAGCGGCAAGCCCAACCTACAGCATCCAGTCGAACCCGTTCTTGCCGAGCGTCTGGCGCATGTTCCCGATCTGCATCTCGGTATGGGCGCCGCTCTCATCGATGACGGTGTTCATGCCCCCGAATCCAGGTATTACCGTCCTGGTTTCACCCGTGGTGAGGTCGATTCTCTGGTTGCCGAATTGCCGTTCGAGGTGCAGCTTGCCGTCCGAGCCGATTACCGTTTGATACATAATCCGATTCTCCTATTCAACGTACTTGTTTCCCTTGCCGCAGTTGCAGTCCTCGCAAAGGGTCTGGAGGTTGTCCATAACCGACTTACCGCCGCGCGAAACGGGGATCACATGGTCGACGTGCAGCTTCACCCCATCCTCACGGCCTCTCCCGCACCGCACGCAATGGAACCCATCGCGGCGAAGCACGTCATAGCGCATCGCGCGGGTAACCTTCGCATGCTCGGCATCGTTGGCCATGCGGCGGTCCTGATATTCCAGTCGCCGCTTCTCCCGCTTTTTCTCGCGCTCACGCTCACGCTTGGCTTTCTTATGCTCGCGCCAGAACATGTCGAACACGGTCTCTATGCCAAACAGGACAATTGCAAGCGTAAAGAACGGCATCATGGCATCGGTCATTTGTTCCATGTCTATCCTTTCGGTACATTGAGGGCCTGCCGTGCCAAACATACCGAACCCCGATACCCTCCCATAACGTACTGCCGCAGCGGCAACGATATGGGAGGGCGGCGGGCGCTCTGAGGGCCGCTGTATGACTCTATTTCTCCTCAAGCCGATTACCTGTGCCATGTACCTCAATTTGTTCGAGTAATCGCCAAAAGAAAGGCCCGCGCGATCCCGCGCGGGCCTTTCGCTAGACAAGCTAGAAGCACCAAGCGGGGCAGACGTAAAGCGAGGTCTTCTGGTCGCAGCTGTCAGACGGATTGCCGTTGGCATCGACATTGAGGAAGCCCGTAGAGGAGCCAGGATTTACCGTACGCTCCCACCACTCCCAACGGAAACCTTCGCTGTCAAGCTGCAGACAAGCGTTGTTCGAATACCTCTTCGTCACCTTGCCTTGGAAGGCCTCGTACTGGGTGCCCTCGGAGGAAGTCCACGGGTACTTGTAGGCCCAATTGTGGGTGGGGCCGCCGATGGGGGTTCCGGGGAGGCTTGGGATGATTTCCCCTTCTCCGTGGGCAGCTGGGACGATTTCGGAATAGCTGAGCAGAAACAGCTTGTCCAAGGTAGCCGTCGCGGAGATATTTTTTCTCCTCATCGCCTAAAATCTCCTCACCGCTGCCGGCGTTGTTCGTCAATTTCTTTACTCTCTTGACTTTTACCTGAAAATCGGTCGGCATCAGGTTCCAGAACGGCTCGCCGTTCAACATCGCGCGGAGATCCGAGAACTCCCAACCGCCGGCGTTAGATTTCGAACCCTTGTAGCACATGTAGGATGAGATGGTCGGTGAGGTGGTGAGAAACGTCAGGCCCGCCTTGCCCGAGCCGTCGGCCAAATCGTCGTGGTTGATGCCGATGATGCGGTACTTAAGAATATCGCTGTTCGTTAATTTCATCGAGAATTCGGTTCCGGCATCCATCGCAGCCTTCGCTTTGGCGTAGGCGGGCGAGGCCTCGCCCTTGGCCGCGATATCCTCGGCCACGGCCTTCTGGTCGTCGAGCGTCCAGTCCTTGGCATCTTTGGCCACAGCCGCCTGGACGATCGCGGAATCGGTCCCAGCGGAGCCGCCACCGGATGCTCCGCCGCCCTCGGTGCCTCCGCTCGTCCCGCTGTCCAGGGTGTTGCAGACCAGGTTGAACTGGTTGCGGATGGCCCCGGCCACACCGGGTCCCGCGAATACGATCACCAGGCCGATGACGGCGATGATCAGGACGTACTCGATGATAGATTGGCCTCGAAGGCGGGTCGTCTTAGGAGCGTCCCCCCCCCCAGCATGCGAAACTGACCGCTGCATGCATATGCGGCTCCCTTCGCTCAAGGTTAGTAGATACGAGCCAAGGGTAGGAGCGGTGTTGGGTTTTTGGGTGGTCTTGCCGCTGCGGCACCCAAAGCAAGAAGAACCTCACCCAGAACAGCAAACGGGACGCCTTCCTTGGCGCCCCGCAGCAAAGCAGCTTGTTATTATTCTCATTCTCCTAAGGCCTTCTTCACCCTGCCTTCCCACATATTTTAAGTTCCCATTCTGCCTTTTCTTGATGTAAAGAAAATAACTACTAATGTAACAAGTCCTGCCAAAGCACCAATACCGGTACCGGCAGTACCACCGGCTGCACCTAATTCAACACTTGTCTTAACAAGTATCCA
>ENA-OQDL01000338-OQDL01000338.1-human-gut-metagenome-genome-assembly--contig:-NODE-338-length-30903-cov-5.766084_pt1 | contig 30903 bp, 28 predicted proteins | sample MGYA00242782_ERZ504609 | MGnify/ENA primary metagenome ERZ504609 (study PRJEB26092, sample SAMD00036320) | human gut metagenome | host: Homo sapiens | study: EMG produced TPA metagenomics assembly of... | reverse complement strand
AGTACGATCTGGTCGGCGGCACCGATCCGGACGCCGACCGTCACGGCATCGTATGCCCGAACTGGGGCGTGATGAACCCGAACCACTACATCGCCGTGTGCGTAGAGTACCTGTTCGGCGGCAACCGTCCGGGCTGGCCTGAGGGCGCAGCCGTGGGCAAGACGCTGGTCTCCTCTTCCCTGATCGACCGCGTGGCCGCATCGATCAACGCGAAGGTCATCGAAGTGCCGGTGGGCTTCAAGTGGTTCGTGGACCCGCTGTTCAGCGGCGAAGTCGCCTTCGGCGGCGAGGAGAGCTCCGGCATGAGCTTCCTGCGCAAGGACGGCCGCGTGTGGACCACCGATAAGGATGGTCTGATCCCCGACCTGCTGGCCGCCGAGATCACCGCCAAGACCGGCAAGAACCCGGCCCAGCTTCACCAGGAGCAGGTCGAGCGCTTCGGCGAGTCTTGGTACAAGCGCGTCGACACCCCGACCACGCTGGAGCAGAAGGCCAAGTTCGCCAAGCTGACCGGTGATGACGTGACCGCCTCCACCCTGGCTGGCGAAGACATCACCGCCAAGCTGACCGAGGCACCGGGCAACCACGCCAAGATCGGCGGTCTGAAGGTCACCACCAAGGACAACTGGTTCGCCGCCCGCCCCTCCGGCACCGAGAACATCTACAAGGTGTACGCCGAGTCCTTCGTCTCCCCCGAGGCTCTGGACAAGGTACTCGACGAGGCCACCGTCGTGGTCGACAAGGCCCTGAGCGAGTGAAATCGCTGCGTTAGTCGCGTTCACCGCAACTAATAAGGCTCTGCATTGGATTCATGCAATCCACTGCAGAGCTTTTTTTAGCGCATATGCAGTTCGCGACCACTGAAACACGCAGGTCAACGGTTCTCCTCATGCACCGTGACCGCATTTTCTCAACATCACTGCAGGGCAGGACGGCCATATGGCCGCGAAACGTTCGCCTGCCTACATTATGACCGAGTTTCCCATCATCATTGTGGGGTCACAGCGGCCAGATGACCACCGAAGCGTTCGGTCGGCTTGCATCATGGTCGAGTTTTAACATCGTTGTGGGACGCCACGACGAATTTGCCCATTCCAGAGTTGCCATCCCACAAAAGCGTGGGACAACAGCTAAGTCAATCGTTTTACATTTTCCCCATCCCACACACTCAAACTGGAAACCCCGGAAAGACGCCATTCCTGCCACACCCGTCACAGCCATTACCCGAGGGGCCGTGGGACGCCACGCAAAAATCGGCAAAACACGCGTAGCGTCCCACACCCATTGGCGCAAATCCACGCTCAATGCACCGACAACACCCCCAATCGACCACTATGACACATTTCCCTCCACAATCGAACACTAGTCATTCACGAAATCCATCACTACGAGGCATCGCAATCGAACGGCATGCAATATCAAGCACACACCACAACAACAGGTCGTACAAATATTGCCTTTACATCAGTCCGTTTCGAACATCATGGTCACAGCAGGCTCTGCGCCAACTCTTCAAGAGACATGGCAACTACATGAAACTCGAATACGGCACCGCGCGAAGCAAGCGCCCTCGCCACGTTGAAAGCGAATTCAGCACGAGTATCCTCGTTAGCGATACTTGCCGCCGTGGCGATGAAGACCAGCCATCTCCGCCCGACCAGCATGCCCCTTTTCTCTTGGTCACGGCGCCATTGAGTCTTACTCGTACGATGATGATCGCCATCATATTCAACAGCGACCTTGAACTCTGGCCACGCTAAGTCCAACGTTATGGGAGCTCCAGATGCAAAAGCCGCATCCGGCACCACATAGTTCGCAACCGGCTGTGGAATCCCATGCGCTACCAGAGAGAGTCGTTCTTCTGATTCTTTGGGCGAATCAGCACCAGGTGATATCAGCGGCAATGCTCGAACGCAGGACGGGCGCCCTCTGAATCGGGTAAATCGCTCCACGAACTTCACCAGATCCTGATAGATTGCAGCAGCATCACGATCCTTGGCCAATACTGGCTGTTTGCTCGTAGCAGCGATGACGGCATCCCCGAGCACAATCAGGGACTCAAAAGAAACATACGGGGCAAGTTGAGCCCATACGTGAAACAGGTCCAGCGCAAACACGTGTTGGTTCATTTCCACATTGGCGGCTTTAGCCGCATGTTTCCAAATATGCGTTTGCAGTGGTGCATGGCGTGTACGAAACCGCTTGCTCTTAACGCTGGATACAGTGTGCAGCTTGGCCGAGTCGAGGTCGCAATCGGCGGGAATCGGTACGGATTGCAGAGCGAGGGAAGTGGTCATGCCGAAAAGCAGCTTCTTGCCCGCCCGTTTCGCTTCCTCAGTGCAGCGTGCGACCATGTCGCGTTTGCGCTGGGCAAGGCTTTCGCTCATGGTCGGTGCCGCCGCAGAATCATGTGCACCACTGTTTGGCGATGGCGAGTCGCGAAAAGTCGGGTATTTCGAGTCAGCAGAAAATGCCCCCGCAAATTCGGGCGGAACAAAAACTGTCTCCGATTCTTCCGGAGGCGGATCGTATATAGAGCCTGGCAGAGCTCCATAGTTGGTGATGCCGTCGGTCATCCTGTTCATGACACCACCATATGGGTAGTGGGTGCGGAAACGGAAGCCGATTCGAGGTATGTGGTCCTAGCTTCACTTACGCACATTCATTGTGGATAACCATGTGGACACCTCACTTATACACATAGTCATCCACCTCTTCAACCCCGATTTGACACACTAACTGTATCTGATATGATTACAGTATCATAACTGTACACATCATAGTTACAGTATCGACTCGGTAAGGAGGTCGTTTCATGAACGGCGACCATTCACTGGCAGTGCACGCATTGGTCTACCTTGACCATCGCGCCACACACCTGCCCAGTCAGATCCTGGCCGAGAACATATGTACCAATGCGGCGCGCGTGCGCAAAGTAATGCGACCGCTCGCCTCAGCCGGACTCATCGCCACTAAAGAGGGTGCTGAAGGCGGGTACGCTCTGGCCCGGCCCGCCGCCGAAATCACTTTGCGCGCGGTAGCGGAAGCCACCGGCACCACTTTTGTGAAAGTGAACTGGACACCGGGCGACGTACACGAGGACTGTCTGGTGTCATCTTCAATGGGCGCAGTGATGAACGACATCTATGCCGGGCTCAACCGCACTTGCCTCGAACAACTCGAACACACCACCATCCACGACATCACCGAACAGATATTCAGCGAGCGCAAAGGCTAATAATCCCGCGCGTTTCCCCTAGCCAGCATCAGTCGATAACGCTTCGGCAGTCAAAGAAGAAAACAGACGCCGCACGGCACACAACACATCAGCACAACGCACTCTTATCACTCGAATACGTAAGGAAGTAACCATGTCCATCAGCACACCCAATGCCATCAGCACACCCAGCACCTCCCCCACTATCACCACCGACGCCCTGATCATTGGATTCGGCAAGGGCGGCAAAACCTTGGCTGCCAAGCTCAGTGCAGCCGGCCGCAAGGTCGTCGTCGCCGAGGCAAGCGCCGACATGTACGGCGGCACCTGCATCAATATCGGATGCTTGCCGTCCAAGTCACTGATTTTGTCCGCCGAACAGGCGCGGCGGGATGGCGCGAACAGTACTCCCGAAACCCGCGAAGCAGCGTTCGAGGCTGCTATCAAGGAGAAGCGCCGCGTCACTTCGATGCTGCGCGACAAGAACTATCACAAGCTCGCCGACCAAGACAACATCACCGTAATCACCGGCCGCGCTCACTTCACCGGCCCTCATAGCGTGGAAATCGCCACCGCTGAGGGCCCGGTCGCCGTGACCGCCAGCAAGATCTTCATCAATACCGGTGCCACGCCGCGCATTCCGGATATTCCCGGTATCCACACTACGCCCGGCGTCTACACCAGCACTGGACTGATGGATCTCGACGATATGCCGCAGCGACTGGTGATTATCGGTTCAGGATTCATTGGACTTGAGTTTGCCTCGATGTTTGCCGATTTCGGCACGGCGGTTACCGTGCTGCAGCACAATGCCGAGTTCCTGCCGCGCGAGGATGCGGATGTGGCGGCCGCGATTCGCGCACAGTTGGAAGCGCAGGGCGTCAAGTTCCTGTTCAACGCGGATACCAAGGCCATCGCGCCTGCTGCTGACGGCGGCGTCAGGTTGTCCGTTGCGGTGAAGGGTATGACTCGCGGCGCATCGCAAGCTTGCGATTCCACCCCCGCCGGCACCGGGAACGCTCATACCGATATCACCGGTGCCACCGACACTACAACAACCACCAGCCCCACTAGCAACCCGACCGATCACGCCACGATGTCACACGTTCAAACGAAACCATCAGACGATGGCGAGCCGCGGTTCGCCGAGCCGGCTGAAGCCCGATTCTGCCTGACCACCGACGCGGTACTGGTGGCCACCGGACGTACGCCGAACGTCGAGGGACTGCATCTTGAGGCAGCTGGCGTGGAGCTCACCGAACGCGGTGCCGTGAAAGTCGACGAGCTTCTGCGCACCACAGCAGCCGACATTTGGGCTCTGGGCGATGTGAACGGCGGCCCGCAGCACACGTACATTTCGCTGGATGACTATCGCGTGGTGTGGTCGCAGCTCAATGGTTCCGACCGTCCGTACACGGTGAAGGACCGCAAGCATGTGCCGTCAAGCACATTCCTCGCCACGCCTTACTCGCGCGTGGGATTGAATGAGCGCGAGGCGAAGGCGGCTGGATTGGATTATGTGGTCAAGCGATTGCCGGTGGCCGCTGTGCCGAAGGCCCAGGTAATGCGGCGACCGGATGGTCTGATGAAGGCGATTGTGGAACGCAATACTGGCCGCATTCTGGGTGCGATGCTGCTTTCCGTCGAGTCGCACGAGGTGATCAATATCGTCAAGTTGGCGATGGATCTTGACGCGCCGGCCAGCACGTTGCGCGATATGGTGTTCACGCATCCGACGATTGCCGAGGCACTGAACGACTTGTTCGCGTAGTTTGTTCGCATAGCACGCCCGCGCAGCATGACCCGCGTAGCGCAGCCCGCAACAGACTCCCCTAATGCGCGCGAAGGTCCTCATCGACGTAAACCGATGAGGACCTTCGCGCTGTCGTCATGATCCGGACGTGACAGCAATCACGTCCGAACCAGCCGTTACTTCAAGCCGAGCTTACGGTCCAGAATGTCGGAGGCATCCAATCCTAAGCGGCGTCGGATGAACCAGCCAAGACCGAGCGGCAGGCCGGGAGCCAAGGCCATGCCGCCTGGACCGAGTGCCACGGTTTTGGAGTTGCCTGCGATAAGCATGGTGCCCTTGGATGCGGCCGTGGAGGTCGAACCATCGCTGTCCGCCTCTGGTTTGAGGATTTCGATGTTGCCGTCACTGGTTTTGTACAGTCCCTTATTCTCATTCCAGATACCGGATGCGCCATTGTTGCCGGCCTCACCCGCAGAGAGGAAATGTCTTGTCTTTCTTGTGAGCGCTCACCTATTCACGCGCGATGGCATGTTTTTCAAGCAAAGTCAATAGGTGTGATGTTATCCACACCCTCCACTACGTTGTTTTGCCTCGCGCTGGGCAGCCCCACTTCAGCAAGAGATTGCACAGCTTGCGTTAGGGTGGAGAACATGACTATCACAGTATCCACAGACGGTTCCGCATTAGGGAATCCAAACGGGCCAATGGGCTGGGCCTGGGCCGATCATGAGCAGAACGCCGGCGGCAAGCCTGGCCATAAGCACGACGACCACGGCTACGACGCCGGCGGCGCGACCAACGGCACCAACCAGATTGGCGAACTGTGCGCAGTGTTGGAAGCTTTGCGAGCGCATCCGGGCCCTGAGCCATTGCTCATCGAATCGGATTCGCAGTACGCCATCAATTGCTCGACCAAGTGGGTCAAAGGCTGGAAGAAGAATGGCTGGAAAAATTCACAGAAAAAACCCGTGAAGAACAAAGAGCTTATTCAGGCGATCGACCGTGAAATCTCGCAACGCCCTGGCCCGGTGGATTTCCGATGGGTCAAAGGTCACGCCGGCAACGAAGGCAATGAGCTGGTCGATGAACTGGCACGCACCTATGCGGGCGATTGCCGTTCGGGTGCGCGCGACGGCTATCTACCGATTGAAGGCTGGCAGTCGCTGCTGGGCTCCGAATACGCACATGGCACCGATGTGCCTCCAGACGTGCAATTGGTATTGGACGGCAAAGCGGATGCGGCAAGTTTGCGCAAGCCGGCTGCGGCGACGGATCAGACGGATGCCGCAAGGCCGGAGACCAAGTCTTCGTCACCCTTAGCGGCACAATCAACGCAACCTGTACAATCAACGCAACCTGTACCCCCCGCAAAGCCCAGCGGGCTGACGGTATCCGGTACGCTGACCTTCTCCCCCGCGCCGAAAACGAGCCCGTATTTCAACGGGCAGCCGATGCCGATCAAAGGCAGCATCGAAATCGAAGGCTATGTGGACGGCGACGGCAACCTGACCATCACCAACGCACCATTCGTACGACACTGACACCCAAACACACGAATATGTACCGCAATCGGACACGATGACACAAAATCGCTCATTCGCGTTAGGATAGGAGATAAGGCTTCACGCCGTTGATCCGTGCGGCGGAGGCAAGGATGGCAAAGGAGAAACCATGGATAAGGCACAGCAGGATGCGCTGAAGAAGGCGGCCGGCATCGAAGCCGCCAAGCTCGTTGAAAACGGCATGATCGCAGGCCTCGGCACTGGTTCGACCGTGAAGTTCCTGGTGGACGAGCTCGGCCGCCGTCATCAGGAGGAAGGTCTTGAGTTCACTGGCGTGACCACGTCTCGCCGCACGCAGGCCCAGGCCGAGAGCTACGGCATCAAGATCGTGGACATCGACGACGTGGACCACATCGACGTGACCATTGACGGCGCCGACGAAGTCGACAAGAACTTCAACGGCATCAAGGGCGGCGGCGCTGCTCTGCTGTGGGAGAAGATCGTGGCCACCAACTCCAACCAGATCGTGTGGATCGTGGACGAGTCCAAGGTTGTGGACACCATCGGCAAGTTCCCGCTGCCGGTCGAGGTCATTCCGTTCGGTGCCGGCCAAGTCATCAAGAAGTTCGAGGCCCGCGGCTACAAGCCGGTGCTTCGTCTTGACGCCGACGGCAAGGAAGTGCGCACCGACGAGAACAACTTCGTGGTGGACCTGCACCTGGAGCGCATCGATCACCCGCAGGAGCTGGCCGAAGACCTCATCAACACGGTCGGCGTGGTGGAGCACGGCCTGTTCCTCAACATGGTCGACAAGGTCATCGTCGGCGACCCGAACGGCCCGCGCGTGATGACCAACGCCAACAAGTGATCGTCTCACATCACTAAGCTTTTCCAAGCCCGCATCTGCACATCGCAGGTGCGGGCTTTACTGTTGCCCGAACAAGGCAAAGAGCCAAGCAAAAGAGAAACCCCGCGACCATAACGATCACGGGGTTTCTAATGCCTTGATTGCAGGTAAGACTACTTACGCTGGTGGCGGGTCTTACGCAGCAGTTTGCGGTGCTTCTTCTTGCTCATCCGCTTGCGGCGCTTCTTGATGACAGAACCCATCTGAAGCCTCCATTTCGATTAATCGTAAAAGTTGCAACTCGCACCATAATACACGTGTTGCCAGACAGAGGGAACCAGTATGTTGCCGATAGTCCGCATATGCCCTGAACGCAGTTGGGGCATCCACATCAGCAATGTGGATGCCCCAACGTTCATAAGTTTGTGCAGCAGCTGACAGCCGATACTAGATGCTACATCGGGAACTTCTGGTAGAAGCGATCGACCGCTTCCTTGGTGCCGGTAGCTTGGAAGACCACGGTATCGTTCTGCCAGATGGCAACGGCGTTCTTGCTGTTGGAGGCATCGGCCTTCACCACGTACGCGCCCGTGACGTTGCCGGAAACCTTGACGTTGCCGGATGCCGACTCATCGCCGGTCTGCGCAGCGACCAACGCATCGTACTGGGTCTTGGCATTGTCCGCCGACGACCACTGCGCGGCGACCAGCGTGACATCCTTGGCGGCATCACCAGTGGAGTAGGTCAGAGTGTACTCCTCGAGCGGCGACGCGGAATTCCACGTCGTGGAGGCATCCGCCTTGGTACGCGCGTAATTCAGCACGCTGCCCGGCATGGCCTTCAACAGCTCACTGGCATCATCCGGCAAAGCTGTGGCGTCGATGGTCGGCTTGGTCGGCTCGGATGATTCGGTTTTCTGCTGGCTGTTTTGGGTGGTAGTGGAGGTGCCATCATTCTTCTGGATGGCCCAACCCGGCCACACAAAGGCCGAAAGCACTGCCAGGATAATCACAACAGCTGCGGCAACCACCACTGCAATCAACTTGCCATGGGATTGCGTGGTCGAGGAGTTCTCACTATTAGTCATGCCCCGATTCTCTCACAGCCGCGTGACGCTAGGCGGCCGTAATTTTAGTCGTTGTGCGCAAGCCGCGTGAAACTCTTGTGAACGGTAAAAATTTACCGTCCGCTGGTGTTTGGGTTAGGGTGAGACCATGGCGAAATCAAGTGTGCAGTATGTATGTTCCGAATGCGGTTGGAACGGGCCGAAGTGGTACGGCCGTTGCCCCGAGTGTGGTCAGTGGGGCACGGTCGAGGAATTTCACGAGGCTCGGCCGGCGGCAGGCTCTCGCACGGCCGCTCCCGGCCGAACATCACGCACGCAGTCGGTTACGGTTGCCAACAACGCCAGATCTGCAGCCCGTCCGATTACCGAAGTGGGCACGGAAAGCGTCGAGCGGCTCGGTACCGGGTTTTCCGAATTCGACCGTGTGCTCGGCGGTGGCGTGGTGCCGGGTTCAGTAACGCTGATAGCGGGCGAACCGGGTATCGGCAAGTCGACATTGCTGTTGCAGACGGCCGGCAATATCGCGCGCGTTGTGGCGGGAGACAGTACGTTCCGAGGGGCAGGTCAGCGGTCTGCCCAACAGTCGGGCCGGGCGCAGGGCAACGCATCGAACACGGTGCCGATGCGGGGCAACGCATCATCAACACACGCCAACACCGTGCTGTACATTTCCGGCGAGGAATCACAGGCGCAGGTTCGTTTGCGCGCTTCCCGCATCAATGCGGTGGAGCCGAACTTGTTACTGGCCTCCACCACCGACCTGTCCACAGTATTGGGGCTGATCGAACAGAACAAGCCGGCCTTGGCCATTGTGGATTCGGCGCAGACCATCGTCTCGCAGGAGGTCGATGGCATTTCCGGCGGTTCGACTCAGGTGCGCGAAGTGGCAAGCGCGCTGATAGATACCGCTAAGACACTTGACATTCCAGTATTTCTGGTTGGTCATGTGACCAAGGATGGTTCGATTGCAGGCCCGCGCACATTGGAGCATCTGGTCGATGTGGTCTGCCAATTCGAAGGCGACAGCGAGACTGCGCTGAGAATGCTGCGAGCGGTGAAGAATCGTTTTGGCCCGACCGATGAAGTCGGCTGTTTCGACATGAGCGGTGAAGGCATCGAAGAGGTCACCGATCCCGCCGGATTGTTCCTGTCTGGAGACGGCCCTGATGCGGCCAACGCGGCACCCGTGGAAGGCACCTGCGTGACGTTCACATTGGATGGGCATCGCAGTCTGCCTATCGAAGTACAGGCTCTGGTCACCACGTCGGTGCTGCCCACACCCCGTCGTGCGGTCAATGGCGTGGACCCCAGCCGTATCGCCATGCTGGTCGCGGTGCTCTACCGTCACAGCAAGCTCAACCTGCTGTCCAACGACCTGTATATCTCCACTATTGCCGGGGGCCAGGCCAAGGAGCCCGGTTCCGACTTGGCGATAGTGGCGGCACTGGCGAGCGCCGCCACGTCAAAACCCATTGCGCGAGCCACGTGCGCCATTGGTGAGATTTCCCTGACCGGTCAGGTGCGCCCGGTACCGCGTATGGAATATCGCCTTCGCGAGGCCGCACGCCTCGGCTTCACCACGGCGGTCATTCCGCCACTGCGCAAGCCGGTGCATGTCGAGGAACTTCAGCTGGTGGAGTCCAACACATTGTCCGACGCATTAGACGCCTTGGGAGTGCGTAAATAGCCCTGAGATATGCCTCAGGCGGTAAGACGCTTGGTCTCCTCGACGTTGCGCTTGAGTTCGTCGACGAGTTGGTCGGGGCCATCAAACTTGACCTGCGGGCGCAGGAAGCCGACGAATTCGACGCGAACCTTGTGGTCGTACAGGTCGATCCATTCTTCAGTGATGCAGTAGGCCTCCACCACACGTTCGTTGAGCCCTGTTTTCTCGCTGAAGGTGGGTTTGGTGCCAATGGAGATGGCGGCGGGCCAACGGTTTTCACCATCTACCAGCCAACCGGCATAGACGCCGTCGACCGGAATGTAGCCTGCAATGTCGGAGCCAAGATTGGCGGTGGGGAATCCGATGGTGCGGCCACGCTCCTCACCGTGCACCACTTCGCCCTCGATGGAGTGCGGAGCACCCAGAATGGCGTTGGCGTCCTGGATTCGGCCATGAGCCAGCAGGTAGCGCACATTGGTGGAGCTCCATGCGCGCATTGCCTTGGCCTGGTTCTTCTTGCTCCATGCGCGGCGCTCGGCCTTGGTGGCATTGGCCAGCGGGTCGACGGGCTCTCCCCATTCGCTCGGGGCTTCCGGCTTGAAATCGCGCGGAATACGCACTTCACCCGGGCCACGGTCATCGACCACATCAAGTTCGAATACACCGGTGACGGCGGCAAGATTGGCGATATGCTTCACATCACCTTCTCGACCCTTGCCCATGGCGGCATCCTGCCCAAGGACCAGCGTACGCATGCCCAGCTTGCCGGTGAGTCTGCCAAGGAAGAAAATGTATGACATGGCTGCGAAGGCCAGCGTGTAGTGCACCACCAACACATGGTCCACGCCGAACTGTTCCATGCGGTGCAGTCGATCATCCACACTGGTCAAGGCTTCGGCATCCACGTTCTGCACCGCGGGTTCCTCGCCATGGTGCGAGGCGGCCCAGCCGTGCACGAATGCGGGGCGCGGGTCAAACAGAATCACCACGGAAAAAGCATCATGCTGGTGCGCGAGTTCCACCACACGCTTGATCACCGCCTGATGTCCCAAGTGCATGCCATCAAATGCGCCCAATGTCACCACGGCCTTCTTGTCGTTACTGAACGAGGGCCATTCAATCGAACCTTCGGCGTCAGGGGTCAGGTGCGTGATATCCATCAGTGTGCTGTTCCTTTTATCCGTGCGATGTTATTCATGCAATATAGGCGTTGTTGTGCGCGGCCTGTATCAAGCTGCACTTTTCACCGCGTCTACTTTACGCGAGGGGGAATACGGTGACCGGCTTGGCCTGATGAGCGTTGGCACGCTCGATAATCGCCGCCACATCATGCGTTTGCGGCACAATGGCGGCAGTGGGCTCGCTGATTGTACGCTCAATACGGCGGCCGAAGCGTAATTCGCTGGCCTCCTCAGGAGTGATGTCAAGCGCCGGCATCGCACCTCGAGCGGCCTGTTCCATGGTAAGGGCATGGTCAAGCAGCCAGTTGCGGCGCTCGTCACCGGCAAGACCTTCAGGAGTGTCCAATACGCACTTGTTGCGCGTGACGGTTTGCCCTTCCCGATTAGTGAACGTCTTCTGATCGGTATGTGCGGTGACGGTATGGGTTCGCGTGTCAAGCATCGCCTCAGGAGCGATAAGTCCGCTGGCATCGTCCGGCAACGCGAATCGGCCGACTCGCGTACGGCGCAAACGGGTCAGGTATCCGCCGACGCCAAGTTCTTTGCCGAGATCGCGGGCGAGCGCACGGATATAGGTGCCCGATGAACAGCCGATCCGCACGTCAACATCAAGTGCGGGAATCGCTCCCGTGTTCGCGTCTTCCCGCAATGGTTCAGCGGCCTGCTCCCCTGCTACGAATCCGCTGCGGATATCCAGCACGGTGAATTCGCTGATGGTGACCGGGCGGGGTTTGAGTTCCACATCCTTGCCTTCGCGAGCCAAGTCGTAGGCACGCTGGCCGTTGATTTTGATGGCGGAGAACGTATTGGGGACTTGTTCGATATCGCCGGTGAAATTGGTGGCGATGGTGCGTGTGAGCAGGTCTTGCCATGAGGCAGTTGGTAACGCCGTTGGTTCGCCGCTCTGGCCACCCTCAGTCAGCTGCGCTGATAGCGTTTGCCAGCGGGAACGGGCTTCACCATCGACAAGCACCTCGCCTTCGGCATCGTCGGTAGTGGTGCGCAGGCCGAGGCGTATGGTGGCCTCGTAGGTTTTGTCATGCGCCACGATGGCGTTGAGCAGTCGTGTGGCGTGGCCGAAGGCGATGACCAGCGTGCCAGTGGCCATGGGGTCAAGGGTGCCGGCGTGACCGACCTTCTTGATGTGCAACGCGCCGCGCACGGCGGCGACGGCGTCGAAGCTGGTCACGCCTTGCGGCTTGTCGATGATGAGCAGACCGCTGGGTGTTGTATGAAGCACACTACTCCTCGTCAGAGTCGTCTTCGAAGTCGTCGCTGGGCTCGTCGTCATGCTTGTACGGATCGGCGTCGCCGGCGTACTGGGCGGTGGCGCGAGCACGGGCGAGTTCTTCATCACGCTTCTTGGCCACGGCGAGAATGTCTTCGATCTCGTGAGCCTCGCCGGGCACTTCATCGAACACGAATTGGAGCTGCGGAGTCAGACGCAGGCCAGCCTTGTGGCCCACCAGAGAACGCAGGTGGCCCTTGGCCTGATCGAGGGCCTGCTGGGCGCGCTTGCGTTCGCCTTCCTCATGGCCTTCGTGGCCGAGCTGGGTCCAGTAGACCTTGGCGATTTGCAAATCGTTGGTCACACGGACTTCGGTGACGGTGATGCTGGCGAGTCGCTTGTCATGCAGTTCGCGCTCAATGGAGGAGGCGACGACACGCTGAATCAAGGCCGCAATACGTGCGGCGCGCGGGTTGGTTCCTGCCATAGGAATTTCCTTTTCTAGACTTGAGCCCCCTTTGACGAGGGGCTGCCGAACGCAGTGAGGCTGGGGGAGAGAAAATCATGGAACTACCATGTCTCCCTCCACGTCTGTCGTGCGGCTCCGACAGCCCCGGTCGTACAGAGGGGCTTAACATGACTACTTGCCGCTCGACTTCCGACGATCTCGAAGGTCTCGATGATGTCCGCCGATGATTCAATGTCGTTGAAGGTGCCGAGGTTGATACCAGCCTCGTAGCCTTCCTTGACGGACTGAACGTCGTCCTTGAAGCGACGCAGCGAGGAGATCTCGAGGTCGTTGACCGTGGCCACGCCGTTGCGCAGGATACGGCACTTCGTACCACGCTTGACCTCGCCGTCCTGCACCATAACGCCGGCGATGTTGCCGAACTTGGAGGAGCGGAAGATCTCGCGGATCTCGGAGTGAGAGGTGACGACCTCTTCGTATTCCGGCTTGAGCATGCCCTTGAGGGATGCCTCGATGTCTTCGATCGCACGGTAGATGACCGAGTAGTACTTGATCTCCACGCCCTCGCGCTCGGCGAGGTCCGCGACCTGACGGTTCGGACGCACGTTGAAACCGATGATAACGGCCTTGTCGACCGTGGCCAGGTTGACATCATTCTGGGTGATCGCACCGACGCCGCGGTGGATCACCTGGATGCCGACCTCGTCGGACACCTCGATCTTCATCAAGGAATCCTCGAGCGCCTCGACAGAACCGGACGAATCGCCCTTGATGACAATATTGAGCATGTCGATCTCGGACTCGGCGAACTTCTTCTTGAAGTCCTCGAGGGAGACGACCTTGCGACGCTTGGCCAGCTGGGCCGCACGCTCGGTGGCCTGACGCTTCTCGGCAATCTGGCGAGCGGCACGATCATCGGAGGCGACCAGGAAGAGGTCACCGGCGGTGGGCACGGAGGTCAAGCCCAGCACCTGAACAGGTGTGGACGGACCGGCCGCTTCCATCGGCTGACCGTTCTCGTCGAGCATGGCACGCACGCGGCCGTACGAAGTGCCGGCCACGATGGCATCGCCCACGTGGAGCGTACCCTGCTGAACCAGCACAGTGGCCACGGCACCACGACCCTTGTCGAGTCGGGCTTCGACGGTGGCACCACGGGCGTCCATGTCGGGGTTGGCGCGGAGGTCCAGCTCAGCGTCAGCCGTGAGCAGCACGGCTTCGAGCAGCTTGTCGACGTGCAGGTTCTGCTTGGCGGAGATGTCGACGAACATGGTGTCGCCACCATACTCTTCAGGGACCAAGCCGAACTCGGTGAGCTGGCCGCGGACCTTCTCCGGGTTGGCACCGGGCACATCGATCTTGTTGACGGCCACGACGATCGGCACCTTGGCGGCCTGAGCGTGGTTGATGGCCTCAACGGTCTGGGGCATCACACCATCGTCGGCGGCGACCACGAGGATCGCGACGTCAGTGAGCTCGGCACCACGGGCACGCATGGCGGTGAACGCCTCGTGGCCAGGGGTATCGAGGAAGGTGATCTTGCGCGGTTCGCCTTCAAGGTTCACGGTGACTTGGTAGGCACCGATGCGCTGGGTAATGCCGCCGGCCTCACGTGCGATGACGTTGGTCTTGCGGATGGTATCCAGCAGTCGTGTCTTACCGTGGTCGACGTGGCCCATGACGGTAACGACCGGCGGGCGAGGCTTGAGATCCTCGTCATCCTGCAGTTCTTCCTCGTCAAGGTTGATGTCGAACTGCTGGAGCAGTTCCTTGTCTTCCTCTTCTGCGGAGACGAGCTGGATGTTCCAGCCGATCTCTTCGCCCAGAATCTGGAAGGTCTCCTCATCCAAGGACTGGGTGGCGGTAGCCATCTGACCCAGGTGGAAGAGCACGGTGACCAGCGCGGCCTGGTTGACGTTGATCTTCTCCGCCAAATCGGCCAGGGACGCGCCCTGACGCAGACGGATGGTCTGGCCGTTGCCGTTGGGGATGCGAACGCCGCCGATGGTCGGTGCTTTCAGCTCCTCATACTCATGGCGCTTTGCCAGACGGTTCTTACGGGCCTTTGAGGACTTGCCGCCCTGACGTCCGAATGCGCCTGCGGCACCGCCGCGACCGCCGCGACCGCCGCCACGTGCGGGACCGTTGCTCGGTGCACCGCCACCCTGGAAGTTATTGCCGCCGCCTTGGCCCCCACGGAAGCCGCCGCGTGCGCCGCCCTGACCGGCACCCTGGGAGCCGCCGCCCTGACCCGGACGGTTGTGGCCCCACTGGCCGGGACGCGGACCGCCCTGACCACCTTGGCCCGGACGACCGCCACGGAAGCCGCGGCCCTGCCCCTGGCCTTGGCCGGGACGGCCCGGACGACCGCCACGACCGTTATCAGCAGTCGGACGAGCCATCGGATGCGGACGCGGAATATCACCCGGCGTCGGGGTGTGCATACCCTGCTTGCGGGAGAACGGGTTGCTTGCCCGGGCGCGGGCCCTGAGCGTGCGGGCGCGGAATCGCATTTGAAGCGGCATTGCCGCCATTGGCACGGCGCCGCCCTGAGCGTGCGGGCGCGGAGCCGAAGCATTGCCGCGGTTGTTCTGGTGCTGAACCGGCTGGCTATTGTTCGGACGGCCCTGGTTGTTACGACGATCGTTGTTACGGCGATCGTTCGGGCGACTCTGACGACCGTTCTCACGGCCTTCGCGATTATCGCGACCATTCTCACGGTTGTCGTTCTGACCGTGGCGACCGGGGGTCGGCATGCCGGGGCGTGCGCCGCCCTGCGGACGCGGTGTCGGTGCACCCGGAGTCGGAGCCTGCTGATGTGCCGAGGCAGGCGATGCCTGACGTGCGGGAGCGGCCGGAGTCGGTGCGGAAGATGAAGCGGAAGCCGGGGCCGAAGGTGCGGCCGGGCGGCGCTGCTGCACGGGCTTGGAATCGCCCTTGGCGTTGTCCTTGGCGAACTCTGCCTTCAGACGCCGGGCTACCGGCGGTTCAATCGTAGAAGAAGCGGACTTGACGAATTCTCCCATGTCCTTAAGCTTCTCAAGCACGGTTTTGCTATCGACATTCAAAACCTTAGCCAGTTCGTATACGCGTGGTTTCGCCACTAATTACTCCTATTCTGTGACCACGCGCGTGCATGGGCGTGGTCAGTTGGTGATGACGGCAAGCCTACCCTGTCTCATCGTGCGACCATGATCGTGTTACCTCGTCTCTGGTGTGGGCGATTTCGCGCACACTGCGCCAGCCCACATACGCCAATCAAGCATACTCATAGCGCTGGATAGCGTAGACGCAGCGAGCCGCGCCATTGCTGACGCGGCTCGTATCAGGAAATAATGCGCCCTGAAGATCATTCGCCTTCGAGCCCGGCGGCCTATTCGGCTTCCGGAGCAGCAGCCTGGGCGGCCTTTTCGGCGGCGACCTTCTTGGCATGGGCCTCGGCGGATTCGATGCCGATCTTCCAGCCGGTCAGCTTGGCTGCCAGTCGTGCGTTCTGGCCTTCCTTGCCGATGGCCAGGGACAGCTGGTCATCGTGGATGAAGGCGATGGCCGTCTTGTTCTTCTCGCTGATCACCTGTACGCCGGTGGCCACAGCCGGGGACAGCGCGGCTGCCACGAACTTGGCCGGATCGTCGGAGTAGTCGACGATGTCGATCTTCTCCGGGCCAAGGTTCTCCATAACGGCACGCACGCGAGCGCCGCCGGGGCCGATCAGCGCACCCTTCGGGTTCACGCCATCGGTGTTGGCCTTGACCGCGATCTTGGTGCGGGCGCCGGCCTCACGAGCGATGGCCATGATGGACACGGCACCGGAGACCAGTTCCGGCACTTCACGCTCGAACAGCTTGCGGACCAGCTCCGGGTGGGAGCGGGACACCACGATTTCCGGGCCCTTGATGCCACGGGCCACGTTCACCACGTACACGCGGATGCGTTCGCCGTGGCGGTAACGTTCGCCGGGCACCTGCTCACGGCGAGGCAGAATGGCTTCGACATCGCCCATCGCGACATGCACGTTGGAGGGGTCGGAAGCATCCTGTTGGATGATGCCGGTGATGAGCTTGCCCTTCTGACCGGAGAACGCGCCGAATACCTTCTCATCTTCGGCGCGGCGGAACAGCTGGGTGATGACCTGGCGTGCAGTGGCGGCGGCGAGACGGCCGAAGTCACGCGGGGTGTCGTCGTATTCCTCGCCCAGCTTGGGAACGGGGTAAGGGTTGTCTTCGGTGGGTTCGACCGGAATTTCGTCGGCGGCCCACACGGTGAAGTTGCCGGAACGTTCGTCAAGCTCCACGCGCGCGTGCTTGGCGGCGTGCGGGGTCTTGAGGTAGGCGAGGCGCAGGGCCTCTGCCAGCGCATCATCCAGGGTTTCGGGGTCGATTCCTTGCTCGGCGGCGAGCTTGTGTATTCCTGTCAGGTCCAGTTCCATCGATCCGTACCTCCTATGAAGTTATGTGGCGCATGGCCTATGAGTAGTCACAGTTAGCTATTAGTGTATGTTTCCATGCAGACACGCTTCTCTTCAGGACGGTTTACCCGGCGCTTGGCATCCGTACTATGCGCGAGCGCGATGCTGTGTTCGCTTTCGGCGTGTTCGATGCCGCGACTGGCCGGACGGGCCGAGGCAGAAGCTCAAATGACCCCTTGCGAGAAAGCGATGACGTTGGCGGGCTACGCCACCCATCCGGCTGAAGGCACGCCGTTATTAGAGCAGTATGCCACCGGTCTGGCCGCCCCCCTGGCTTGGATTGACGTTGCCGGGTATTGTTCGGGTCGTTTTGCCGAGGGAACGTTACGTGACGCGCAGACCAAGCAATGGCTGGCTTTTCTGGCCGATAAATTCGGGCAGTCCGCGCCTGAGGTGACGCCGGCGCGTCTTGATGGCGTCACGTCCGCCAACGTTGATCGATCGGTATTGGATGCGATGGCCGTGGCCGAGGATCGCGCCGGATTCGCTATCGAGGTCTTGGCCGCACGAGGACAGACCGCTGGGGCTACGTTGGCGTTGAGCGATATGCATAAGACCGCCGGGCAGCAGTTGGTTGCGCTGGCGAACGGCAATTTTGATGATTCCGGCGCACAATCCAGTTCTTCCGGCCAAAACGACCCCCGCCAAAAGGTCTATGCCATCGACCAACTACTGGCCAACCCCACCACCATCGCCGACAAGGCAAGCGGCCAAACCGTACCGACCGCCGCCGCCATCGAAATGGACTGCGCCCGCGCGCAGATCAAGGCCGTGACCGAATCGAAATCTTCCACCGAGAGCGATATGCTGCTCATCCTCGCCGCACTGGCCGCCAAGCACGCCTACACCGCGTTCCAACTTGGCTACCCAGCGACTGACGCCGAATTGTTCGAGTAGACACACACTCCTCACGAAGCCGATGCGAACTTGTTGGATGCTAGTGGGCAAGTCGAGTTGAGGCACGTTCCACCAATGTGAAATCGGTGGTGTACGTACGGGCCGGGCCTGAGTATCCTTCGATGCGGTCGATAAGCATGTCAACGGCATGCTTGGCATAATCATCGATATGAGGATCGATGGTGGTCAGCGCCGGCACCGAGTACTCGGCTTCCGGCACGTTATCGAAGCCGACCACTTGTACATCGTCAGGTACATGCAAACCACATCGTTGCAATTCATGAATTGCGCCTAAAGCAATGGCATCATTGAGACACACTACAACATCCGGGCATGGGAGCTTGTCTAGCATAGCTTTTGTCACGCGCATACCTTCACGCTGATTCATGCTTTCTGCCGGAATCACATACCGCCAATTCACCGATAATCCGCGCTCTTCAAATGCCTTCACATATCCTTGGGCGCGTAACGCCTGGGTCCCTTCCGTCTGATGACGCAGCACTGCCTCATCCACCAGTTCAGGAAGAACACCCATCAGAGCAACCGTTTGGGCACCTTCATCCAAAAATCTTCCTACAACCGTGGAGATGGATTCAATGTTGGGCATGGTGATCCAATCGCTTTTCCCGTAGGCCAGATGGTCTCCGGTCGTTACAATCGGATATGGCTGCTCCAGAACGGCCCCTTCATCCGCGAGCGGCGACATTACGAACAGAATCCATCCTTCCGCCCCTAAACGATAGGACTCGTCAACGCTGGCAACCAACCCTTCACCGTCGGAACCATATGTGTTGATGACTACACCGTAATGGCGTTCTTTTGCGTATTCAATGACCTTGTCAGTGAAAAAAGGAACGAACGGCTGCGAGAAATCGAAGATGTTGAGTCCAATAAGCTTTGTGCCGCCAGATCGCATTGCACGCGCCGAAATATTGACGGTATATCCAAGCTTACGCATCACCTCTTCCACACGGCGACGTGTATCCGGTCTCATACTGCCAGTGTCATTCAGCACATTGGAAACCGTCTTGATGGAGACGTTCGCCTCACGCGCCACGTCCTTGATAGTTACGCGGTTTCCCATTGTTCGAATCCATTTCTGCTTATTACATGACACACCTTCAACAGCGTCATTATGTTCTTATTATGGTAAGTCACAGTCGGGTCGAGCATCTCCTCCTCATATCGGAATCATCTACCCCTCAACCTCAGAATTCAGCCAAGGAGCTTTCCTCCGTTGGACCCCATGCACCATTAGGCAAATATCCTTCTGACAATACTGCAGGACGATCGAACGTAGAGGTTAAACTTTCTGGTTGAAGAAACGCACGCACGCCATCCGAACAAGGGACTTTCTGACCGCCGGCTTTCAACCTAGCTTTTTACATACCCGTCTTTTCTCCTTATTCCTTTGTTGGGTATCGAATTGTTCCAGTCGATGTGAATGACGGCATTGTCTTCCTTTGACTGGTATGCCACATTACATTAGTGGCGAATCCGAACCTCTCTTTCTGCAATCCGGGCATGTTGATGATTGTTTGGGTATTGCTTGGTGGTTGTACAGGGCACAGCAACCATAAGAGACTGCGCCCTGTCATGCGCCACCGTCACTCGAATCACTTCACGTGCACGGCGGTCCAGGAGACCGGCGGCAAGGTCACACGCACAGTGCCGGTATCGGCGTCGGACGTGATGGTGGTGTTGGGGTGCAGAACGACTCGGTTCTGGTCTTCCAGCGTGTTTTTTGCCAGCAGATCATCCTCGTGCAGGGTTTGCGCCTCGACCGCGGAAAGTGCGAATCCTTCCGGCAGCTTGATGGCAAAGTCATTGGCCGCTTCCATGGAGCGATTGACCACAAACACGCTGATCGTACCGTCCTCACCACGCACGGCTACGGAATTGATCGTCGGCACTTCACCGTATTTGTCGGTTTCATACGTTCCGGAAGCCAGTTTCGGTTCAAGCACCGTGCCGCCCTTGGCGAGCTTTGCGGTCAGCGAGAACGGATAGAACGTGGTCTGACGCCACGCCGGGCCGCCCGGTTCGGTCATAATCGGCGCAATTACGTTGACCAACTGGGCCAGGCTGGCGGCGTGCACGCGGTCGGCGTTCTTGAGCAGGGTAATCATCAAATCACCGAACACCACGGCGTCGGCGGCGCTGTACACATCCTCGAGCAGGCGCGGGGCAACCGGCCAATTGCCGATGCCTTCCGGATTCTTGCTCGGCTCTTCGTTGAGATACCAGACATTCCATTCATCGAACGAGATGAACACGTCGTGCTTGCTCTTCAGCCGGGCCTTGGTTGCATCGATGGCGGCGGCGACATCGTTGATGAAACCGTCCATATCGACGCCCGAGGCAAGGAAGCTCTTCATGTCACGGGTGCCATCAGGCTGAAGTTCCGGATGGTAGTACGCATGGCAGGAGACGAAGTTGACGTTGTCAAACGTCTTCTCAAGTACGGTTTCTTCCCACTTGCCGAAGGTGTCCATCACGTGGCTGGATGAACCACAGACCACCAGTTCAACGTTCGGATCGATGGCGCGCATACCTGCCGCCACCGAGGCCGCCAAGGTGCCGTAATCCTCGGCGGACTTGTGACCGGTCTGCCACGGGCCATCCATCTCATTGCCCAAGCACCACATCTTGATGCCGAACGGCTGATCGGCACCATTGGCGCGACGCTCCTCGGAGAGCTTGGTGCCGCCGGGAATATTCGCGTATTCCAACAGGTCGAGGGCCTCTTCAAGACCACGGGTACCCAGATTTACGGCTTCCATCAGCTCGTTGCCGCCGGTTTTTTCCAGCCATTTCGCCATTTCGTGCAGACCAAACTGATTGGTCTCGGTGGAATGCCATGCCAAGTCCAGGCGACGCGGCCGCTCATCACGAGGACCAACGCCATCCTCCCAGCGATAGCCGGAAACGAAATTGCCGCCAGGATAGCGAATCGTGGTAGCGCCGAGTTCCTTGACCAGTTCGATGACGTCCTTGCGGAAACCGTCTTCATCGGCTTCGGGGTGGCCCGGCTCATAGATGCCGTCGTATACGCAGCGACCCAGATGCTCCACGAACGACCCGAACAGTCTGTCGTTGACCGGAGCTACTTCAAAGTCATTATCGACGACGAGTCGAGATTCCTCCAGCTCCCCCGGTTTATTGTCGTGCGAATGCTCGGACATGTGCTCTCCTTTAATCGTTGTCTTCAATACCGCAAGACAACGTTGTGCTAAATACCAAAAGCAATCGGCCCATCTTCTTGGTTCACCTGTTTTGCGGCATCGCCAATCAGCGGTGAATGTGCGTTCTGGATATTTAATACAACCTTGTACTTCTGTTGATATCGATAATACGATGGTTGTACTTAGTACGCAAGTCCCGCTGAGTACAACGTTATCCTTTTCGCTATTTTCCACCCGACACGCCGTATACGATACAGCACAGGAGCGAATACGGACGTTCGTATCAAAAACAAAAAGGGTTCCGGGACAAACCCGGAACCCTAAAGGCGGATAAGGCGAGATTCGAACTCGCGGAGGCTTTCACCTCACACGCTTTCGAGGCGTGCTCCTTAGACCGCTCGGACACTTATCCATGCTGCCAAAATGGCAACTTGTTCATTATGCCACATTCTGCCGACCTGGCAAATCGGAGTTTCGCTGAGCTCGATTCGGCGTGGGATAATGCGATTTTGTGTGAGATTGCGATGGGTCAGACGATGAGCCGATTAACAGTCCGAATTGGTCAACTGCGAAAATCCGAATTCTTCAACTACCAAAATCCGAATATTGGTGGTGGTAGAAGCGGTGACGGGGCCACTCTGCATTGAGTGGTCTCTCCCTCGGTCAGCCTTACGGCTGACAGCTCGAACGCAATTAAGGACAGCTTTCCAGCTGCCATTTTATTTGCTCACTGTCGTTCGCCTTCGCCTAAAAACGCCTCCGGCGTTTTCTTCACGGCTCAGCTCATCAGAGGGGGCTTGGAATTTTATTTATGCCACCTGTTCGTGGACGGAGGCGTTGACCCATTGGGACTGCTGGACGTTGTATCCAGAGAAGATGCCGATGTCGAGCATGCAGTCGCGGTAATCGCGGCCGTGGGCGATGGTGATGTAGCTGTCGTCCACCAATCGGTTATGCGTGGGATCCAGTCCGACCCATCGGCCATCCTGATACACCTCGACCCAAGCATGGGTCGCGCCCTCTCCCCCAAGCAAACCGGCAATGTAGCGCGCGGTCAATCCCACATGCCGGCACACGGACAGCATCACGTGCGCATAATCCTGGCATACGCCCTTGCGCTGAGCCAAGGCCTGTTCGGCGGTGGTGCGAATCGTGGTGGAACCGGGCGTATACACAAACGCCTTGTAGACCTCATCCATCACTTCGGCAGCCTGCTGCACCGGAGTGGCGTCGGAAGGCAGCGCCGCCAAGCGTTCGCGGCATACGGCAATCATCGCCTCCACGTTCGGGCCGGGAATGGTGAGCGCTGAATTGAATCGGTACAGCGGTTTATAGGCTTCCTTATGGATATGCGCATTGTCCACGAAGGCGATACCGGTCACCGAGTAGCTGAATATGTCGTGCGGCTCAGGGATGAATCCGGTCATCACCACGGAGTCAAAGGAGTCGATGGTGGTTTCGAGTTCGGTTTCGGGCTGAATCTTCACTTCCACGTCAATCACCTGTTGGCGAGGGCCAGTGGAGGGAATACAGCGAAGCTGGAACCTGTGATCGGTGACCGGTGCGCTGAAGGACAGCCTCATCTCATAGTCGAACACGAGTTTTTTCACAACGTCTCCTGCACTTACACACGAGCCGGCAACCGGCATATTCTCGGGATAACAACACTACAGCCATGGCTGAGGTATGGTCCGTGCGCTCACAGCCCACGCATATATTCCGGCAATCTGCTGATATGCACAGGCCGGCACTCGGGCGCACGGTTTTTTCGCCATACCACCATAGCATTTGAACCCGTCAGGGTGTCAGGTCGGGATCAGGGACGCTTGGCGTCCATGTTCATGGAGCTCAGTGAGCCCATGTCTTTGATGGCCAGCGCGCTGACACGGCCGGAGTAGTCGTCAAGGTACTTCTTCAGCAGGTCGGCGACTTCCTGATATCCGCGAGACGGCAGCTGACCGACCAGCCAGCTCAGTCCGTCGGCGAAGCAGCTGGGCAGCGGCATGCCGTCCAAGGTCATCGAATAGGCGGCGAGCTTCTTGAGCGGCGCTTCCAGCTCCTCCATCGTCAGGCCGAAGCGCGTGTACAGGTCGATGCGTTCCAGATATTTGCCGATGAAGATGAACGCCTTCAGCGTGGGGTCGACCGGCGAATTCTCGATGCCGCCCCAGAAGGCGAGCATGTCATCGGTAATATCGCGCTGCTTGTAGATGTCCTCGGCATCGGCCGCGTATTTGGCGGCATCGGTGATATTGGTCATCGCCAACTCCACGTACTGCAGCAGACGCGAGCTCAATTCCGGGCGCAGAATCACGGCGTTGTTGAATGCGGAGGTTACGGCTGACCGCACCGAATCAGGATTGGACCCGTCGTACAGGAAGCTGTTCACGAACCCGTCGAAGTCCTCGAAATCTTCGGGCAGGTCGAGTGCGTGAGCGAACGGACGGAAGGCGTCCACATCGGTGTCCATCACACGATCGTAGAACGGGAAGAACTGGTTCAGCGTGGTGAAGGCGCGCTCGGTGTATCGACCCAGCCAATACAGGTTGTCTGCCTTGGAAGCGGTGACCAGCGACAACGAATGGTGGCGGGACTGGCTCAGCAGGTTCGCCACCTGCGTTTCGGCACCGTACTCGTGCTCCACGCCGGATTCGGGTGCCAACACCCACGTATCCTTGAATCCGCCACCCTGCGACGAGTTGACAATCATCTGGCCGGGCACCGACGAGTATCGAGTCAAGCCCGAATACCACACGTGCGTATTCTTGCCGGTGACCACGAAGGCACGCAAATCGCACTTGCGCGGCGACATCTCGCCGGTCTTCGGGTCCACCACATCGATATCACGGAACTGAATCACCTCTTGGGCAATGAATCGACGCGGCTCCTCCTTGATCCGGTTGGCGAGCTCCTCACGTGCGGCGGCATCCAGCGACGAACCAAACACCACGCCGTAACCGCCGGCTTCGGCCACATCCTTGATGACCAGCTCGCCCATCCGATTCAGGACTTCCTTGCGGTCGGCCTCGAACATCGGCATGTACGTGGGCGCGTTGTTGAGAATCGGTTCCTCGCCGAGATAGTACTTGATCATCTGCGGCACGAAGTAGTAGACGGCCTTGTCATCGGCCGCGCCGTTGCCCGGCGCGTTGACGATGGCCACGTTGCCCGCGCGGTAGGCGGACAGGATACCGGGCACACCGATCACCGAATCAGGATTGAAGGCGAACGGGTCGAGGAATTCGTCGGACAGGCGGCGGTAGACCACGCCCACACGGTGGCGTTTGCCGGCGTAGTCGAGGAAGTAGACCTTGTTGTCCACCACTTCGAGGTCCTCGGGGAAGGCCAACGCCGCACCGGTTTTCTCCGCCAGATAGGCGTGCTCGAAGAACGCGGAATTGTAGCGGCCGGGAGTCAGTACCACGGCGATGCCCTCGGTGGAGACAAAGTCCATGGCTTTGCGCAACAGGCGCGGGTATTCGCGATTATCGCGAATACGAACGTCGCGGAACAGGCGCGGGGAGATGCGGCGCTCGATGTCGCGCACGAACAGCGGGTAGCTGGCACCCGAGGGAATACGCAGGTTGTCTTCCAGCACCCACCATCGTCCGTCCTCGCCTTGGACCAGGTCCTCGCCGGCGATGTGAGCAAAAATGCCGCCGGGAGGGGTCACGCCGTTGACCTGCGGGAAGTAGCCGGCCGAGGTGTATACGTATTCCTCCGGCACCACGCCGTCATGGATGATGGCCTTGTCGGAGTAGATGTCCTTCAGATAGGCGTTCAGGGCGTTGACGCGCTGCTTCAAGCCCTTCTCCAATTCGTCGTATTCGTCGGATTCGATAATGCGCGGCACAGGGTCGTACGGGAACAGCCGGTCATGGTATTCGCCGTTCTTGTAGATGCCGAAACGCACACCGTTGCGGGACAGCTCTCGATTGATCGCTTCGCGACGGTTTACCAGTTCATGGGCCAGTCTGCGTGCTGCGGATTCGATCATCGTGCCTGCTCCTTGCTGTGGCGGCTTCTGTGGCTTCAAGCGGTTAGGCGTTTTGAGCGCACGCTGACGCCGCAAGCCGTAACCGGGTTTGATGGTTTCAACCTAAGGCGGGCCCGTTTCAACAAACGCGCGAGAATGTTACAGGCAGGTCACTTCGCCGGCCGCGTGCATCTTGACGACCGCACTCGTCTCGCCGACCGCACTCGTTACAATGAATGGCTATGACACGACTGCGCATTGACTTGGCCTACGACGGCGGCGGATTCTATGGCTGGGCCAAACAGCCCAATCTTCGTACAGTGCAAGGCACCATTGAAGATGCGCTGCACAAGGTGCTGCGGGTGCCGACCGATGACGCGGCCGAACCGTTACGCTTGACAGTGGCTGGACGCACCGACACCGGTGTACATGCCTCCCACCAAGTGGCGCATCTGGATGTATCCGATGAGGTACTGAATCGCTGCGTAGGTCACATGACCATTCCGGTCACCGAGGCGCTGACTCGCAGACTCAAGGCTGTGCTGCCTTCGGACATCGTCATTCATGGCATTGCCGTAGCTCCGGTCGGCTTCGATGCCAGGTTCTCCGCATTGGAGCGCACTTATGTGTATCGGGTCGCCGATCGTTCGTCTGAGGTCGACCCGCGCCTGCGTGGATGCGTACTTACCGTGGATGAAGCGCTGGATCTGGAGCTTATGAACCGCGCAGCCTCATTGACCATCGGCCTGCACGATTTTGGTTCCTTCGCCACTCCGAATCCGGGAGGCACTACGATCCGTGAAGTCAAGACCGCCTATTGGCGGCGGGTGCCGATCACTCCCCTAGTACCGGATGAGATGGCATCGCATGAAGCATATCGGACTCCGTCGCTGGAGTCCGGCCTGGTAGTGTTCACGATTGTGGCGGACGCCTTTGCCCGCAATATGGTGCGCTCCCTGGTCGGCTCATGCATCAAAGTTGGTTCGGGACGCAAATCACTGGAGTGGTTTGCCGGCAAAATGGCCGAGCCAGTACGTGAAGGCTCAAGCGGGCCGATTGCGCCGCAGGGCCTGACTTTGGAGCATATCGCATATCCCGCCGATGATCAGCTGGCCGCAAGAGCCGAGGCCATTCGGGCCGTACGTACGTTGTAGATTCTATGAAAACAACGCAAAAGGGCTGGAACCCAAACGGATTCCAGCCCTTTCAGCTAGCTTAGCGAAACGCTATTCAGCTCACTCGGCCTTCTCGGCGTCAGCGGCTTCCTCAGCGGGAGCCTCAGCCTCAGCGGCGGCGGTCTCCTCGACCGGAGCCTCAACAGCCTCAGCAGCCTCAGTGGCCTCAGCCTCAACGGCCGGAGCTTCTTCTTCGGCAACCTTGGCGGCGGCTTCAGCTTCCTTCACAACAGCCTTCTTGGCAACCGGCTCGGTGACGAGCTCGATCACAGCGGCCGGAGCGGCATCGCCAACGCGCGGAGCGATCTTGACGATGCGGGTGTAGCCACCCTCACGCTGCTCCATCTGCTCGGCAATCTGGGTGAACAGGATGTGCACCACGGACTTGTTGCGGATGACGCGCATCACGCGACGGCGGGAGTGCAGATCACCACGCTTGGCGAAGGTGATCAGGCGCTCTGCCAGCGGACGAAGGCGCTTGGCCTTCGGCAGGGTGGTGGTGATGCGGCCGTTCTGGAACAGGCTGGTCGCCATGTTTGCCAGCATGAGGCGCTCGTGTGCGGGGCTGGAAGCCAGACGCGGGCCCTTCTTAGGTGTAGGCATTGGGTTTACTCCTTATATGTCCGTTCTTCAGGCAAGCAGGTGGGCATATGCCCGAACATCTGCTTGCCTAGTGAACGAACGATTGGTCAAAGAGGCAGATCACTCGTCTTCCGGCGAGAAGAAGGTGCCACCTTCGAGATTATTGGTATCGAAGGCCATCGGCGAGGACTTGAGGCTCAGGCCCAAGGTCTGCAGCTTCTCCTTGACCTCATCGATTGACTTCATACCGAAATTGCGGATGTCGAGCAGATCCTGCTCGGTGTGGGAGACAAGCTCACCGATGGTGTGGATGCCCTCGCGCTTGAGGCAGTTGTAAGAACGCTGCGTCAGGTTGAGGTCCTCAATCGGAACGGCCATCTCGGGGTTGGTCTCCTCGGCCACCGGGGCCGGACCGACCTCGACGCCTTCAGCCTGGGCGTTGAGCTCACGGCACAGGCCGAAGAGCTCCACCAAGGTGGAACCGGCGGAAGCCACCGCGTCACGCGGGGAGATGGCGGGCTTGGTCTCCACGTCCAGGATGAGCTTGTCGAAGTCCGTGCGCTGTTCCACACGGGTGGCCTCGACCTTGTAGCTCACCTTGAGTACCGGGGAGTAGATGGAATCAACCGGAATACGGCCGATCTCATCGTTGTCCTGCTTGTTCATCTGGGCGGGCACATAGCCGCGGCCACGCTCGACGGTGAACTCGATCTCGAGTTCGCCATCTTCGGCGAGGGTAGCGATATGCATGTCCGGGTTGGCGATGGTGACGCCGGCCGGCGGGGTGATGTCCCCAGCCACGGCTTCGCCCTTGCCGCTCTTGCGCAGATACATGACCACAGGCTCGTCGTATTCGCTGGTGAGCACGATGCCCTTGATGTTCAGCAGGATCTCGGTGACGTCTTCCTGGACACCTGGCAGAGTGGTGAACTCATGCAGGGCACCGGAAATACGCACGGAGGTCACGGCAGCACCCGGGATGGAGCTCAGCAGCGTGCGACGCAGCGAGTTGCCGAGCGTGTAGCCGAAGCCAGGCTCGAGCGGCTCGATGGTGAAGCGGGAGCGCTGCGGATTCAGAGATTCCTCGGTAAGTGTCGGACGCTGTGCGATAAGCACTGTGGTTATCCTTTCAGCTTGAACTCGGTGGTGCACTCACCGGTCAGGCGGTTTTGGATGGATTTGGTATTTCTGAGTGCTCAGACGCGACGGCGCTTCGGAGGACGAACGCCGTTGTGGGCTTGCGGGGTGACGTCGGTGATGGAACCAACCTCGAGGCCCGCAGACTGCAGGGAACGGATGGCGGTTTCACGACCGGAACCCGGGCCCTTGACGAACACGTCGACCTTCTTGACGCCGTGTTCCATCGCCTTGCGGGCGGCGGACTCGGCAGCCATACCAGCGGCGTACGGCGTGGACTTACGGGAGCCCTTGAAGCCGACATCGCCACCGGACGCCCAGGACACCACGGCGCCGGACGGATCGGTGATCGAAATGATCGTGTTGTTGAAAGTGGACTTGATGTGAGCCTGGCCGACCGGGACCGACTTGCGGTCGCGACGACGGGGCTTACGAGCGGCTTGCTTAGGCGCTGCCATTGACCCTCGTTTCCTAGTAACGAACTTTGTTGTTGACGTTCGGGCGATGGGATGAAAATCATCCCGTGGCCCGAATCATGCCACCGACTACTTGGTGGCCTTCTTCTTTCCGGCGACCGTGCGCTTCGGGCCCTTGCGGGTACGAGCATTGGTCTTGGTGCGCTGGCCGCGCACAGGAAGTCCCTTACGGTGACGCTGGCCTTGGTAGCAGTTGATCTGAATCTTGCGACGAATATCTGCATCGACTTCACGACGCAGGTCACCCTCGATCTTGTAGTTGGCTTCGAGGTAGTCACGCAGCGTAATCAGCTGCTCGTCGGTGAGATCCTTGACGCGGATGTCCGGGCTAATACCGGTCGCGGCAAGCGTTTCCTTGGCACGAGTGCGACCCACACCGAAAATGTAGGTGAGGGCGATCTCGATGCGCTTCTCATTGGGGATGTCGACTCCGGCAAGACGTGCCATTGCGATTCCTTCTTGTTGCCGTAGGTCTTGCACCCGCTCGCCCGGTTACCCGGCACGGGCCTACGTACCCGTGGTTCAGTGTCGTTCCCTTGCGGGAAGCACTGTGAGAGAGTGCCTTATTTACTTAGTGCCGCTGGAGAATCTGCTCTCAGCCCTGACGCTGCTTGTGGCGCGGGTTGACGCAGATCACCATGACGCGGCCGTGACGGCGGATCACGCGGCAGTTTTCGCAGATCCTCTTCACGCTAGGGCTGACCTTCATGGTTATCCTTTTCTTGTGTACCTTTACTTGTAACGGTACGTAATGCGTCCGCGGTTCAGGTCGTAAGGGCTCATTTCGAGCACGACACGATCCTGCGGCAGAATACGAATGTAGTTCTTACGCATTTTGCCGGAAATCGTGGCGAGCACGATGTGCTTGTTTTCGAGTTCAACGCGGAACATCGCGTTAGGCAGTGCTTCCACGACCTGTCCTTCGACTTCAATCACACCGTCTTTTGCCATGTGCCTCTAGTCCTATTCCGTTGGATGATTACTATGGCATATCCGAAGACACACCAACTGTCAACTATATACGCACATACCCCTGTACGAACACTCGGCGTGTCGCACAGGGGTATGGAAACGTTGATGTGATATTTCGGCATCACTCCGGCTTGTTGCCCGGGCTGCCGAACCTACTACTCGAGGTGGCTGATGATACGGCCGCTGATCTCGTCGATGTCGCCGACGCCGTTGACCACGACGAGCAGGCCACGGGCCTCGTAGATGTCGAGCAGCGGAGCGGTTTCCTTCTCATAGGTCTCCAGGCGCTTGGCGATGGCCTCCGGAGTGTCGTCAGCGCGGCCCTGCTCGGCGGCGCGCTTCTTCATACGCTCCAGCAGCACGTCGCGGGCGGCTTCGAGGGCCACCACGTGGTCGAGCGGAGTGTCGAGGTCGGCGAGCATCTCGTCGAGAGCGGTGACCTGGGCGGCGTTACGCGGGTAGCCGTCGAGGATCCAGCCGTTCTTGCAGTCTTCCTTGGCCAGACGATCCTTGACGATCTTGTTGGTCAGGGAGTCCGGAACCAGCTCGCCCTTGTCGGTGTAGCTCATCGCCTCAAGGCCGAGTTCGGTCTTGTTCTTGATGTTGTAGCGGAAGATGTCGCCGGTGGAGATGGTGGGGATGTTGAAGTGTTCGGCGAGCAGAGCAGCCTGGGTGCCCTTGCCCACGCCCTGGGGGCCCATGATGAGCAGACGCATGGTGGTCTCCTTTTATGTCGGTTATTAATACGGTTTTGGCTCCCTTGGTTAAGGGAGCCATTGAGTTATATGCGGAAGAAAGATTGCTCCGTCGTGGAACAGTCCACTGGACTGTTCCACTCCTCGCGCGGCCGCCTGCCCATTGCGGGCGACCGCTGCCAAGCGGGCGTCAGCCCTCTTTGTGGTCCACGTTTTCGAACAGGAAGCCGGTGTACTGGAACTGTTCGGTCTGGGCCTTGGCCTGACGCAGGGTGTCGAGGCCCACGCCCGCGATGATCAGGATCGTGGTGCCGCCGAACGGCAGCTTGGCGTTGAGTCCGAGAGCCATGATCAGCACGGTCGGGATCAGGGCCACGAACAGCAGGTAGACGGCGCCGACGGTGTTGAGTC
>ENA-OQDL01000335-OQDL01000335.1-human-gut-metagenome-genome-assembly--contig:-NODE-335-length-31073-cov-7.397370_pt1 | contig 31073 bp, 29 predicted proteins | sample MGYA00242782_ERZ504609 | MGnify/ENA primary metagenome ERZ504609 (study PRJEB26092, sample SAMD00036320) | human gut metagenome | host: Homo sapiens | study: EMG produced TPA metagenomics assembly of... | reverse complement strand
AAAGTGCTTCGTTCGACTTGCATGTGTTAAGCACGCCGCCAGCGTTCATCCTGAGCCAGGATCAAACTCTCATGTTAAAAAGTTGATCTCAGTCAAGTTAAACTTGGCTAATTCGTTCATTCAGATAGAATCTGAATTTACTGTTTTAAAGGTCTTCAATTTTCATTGAAGCGTTCTGATTGATTCTCAAAATCTTTCAAGGTTTCTCACTGTTCAGTTATCAATGTTCTTTGTTTTGCTCTCTTGCGACAGCTTGTTTATTTTATCAAATCGCTGTTCGTTTGTCAAGCACTTTTTTATTTTTTGAACTCTGTTTTAAGTTCTCTGTCTTGCGACAGCTTGTTTATTCTATCAAAATGTTTTTCATTTGTCAAGAACTTTTTTCATTTTCTTTTGCATCTCTGTTTTAAGGCAAAAGGAAAGCGCAGGGGGTGGGATTCGAACCCCACGCGCCCTTGCGGACAAACGGTTTTTCAAGACCGCCTCGTTATGACCACTTCGATACCCCTGCGTGTCACAATTAATACTTAATTGTTTAGTTGTCTGCACTTGTTCAGCGCAGGATTTATATTATCATCAATGTTACAATATGTCAACACTAATTTCTATTTTTTTTTCACATTTTTCTGCGTTTCTTTAAAAAAAGTTCTGCAATCCCCATATCTTCAGGAGTTGTGACCTTTATATTTTCATACGAACCTTCTATGAGCTTTACCTTTGTGTCACTCCCATACTCGACTATCATTGCATCATCCGTAATTGCCGGCACACTTTTCCCATATGACATGTCACTAAACAGCTTATCATAGGACTGAGCCAGCAAATCATATTCAAAGCATTGCGGTGTCTGAATCTGCCACAGGCTTTTCCTGTCAGGAGTATTTTCTGAATATCCCAATTCATCTGACACCTTTATTGTGTCCTTTACAGGCATTCCTGCTACGCATGCTTTTTCTTTTTCAACCGTATGCATAGAACGGACTATTATTTCATTATCCACCAGAGGGCGTGCGCCGTCATGGATCAGCACATAGTCCGTGCCGTTTGCTGCTTTAAGCCCCTCATATACAGAGTTGTAGCGCTCTTTTCCCCCCTGCACTATTGCTTTCACCTTCTTAAAGCCATATTTTTCGATTATCGAATGTCTGAAATACTCAATATAATCCGCACTGCAGACTATAACTATTTCATCCACCGGACTATCCTCAAATGCTTTTATACTATAATAAATCACAGGCTGCCCCAAAAGCTCCATATACTGCTTTGGCATATTACTTTTCATCCGGCTTCCTGTACCGGCTGACAGTATGATTGCTGTGTATTTCTTCTTATCCATATTCTTTTATTTTCCTATCCATGATAAATCTGCACATTATGTTTGCCCCCGGTGTAACCGGAAGCAATTACAGAATCATTCACCAAGCTTTAGATTCGGAACCGCATTCAGATCAAGTCCGTACCTCTTACCTGCTATAAAATCATAGTATGCCGCCGCACCTATCATAGCAGCATTGTCTGTACACAGTATCGGTGACGGACGATAGAATTTAACACCCTTGCGCGCACACATTTCCTCCATTGCATGACGGATAACACCATTAGATGCAACGCCTCCCGCAATGGCAAATTTGTCCATTTTAAACTCATCAATAGCATTCTCAGCGTGTCCGACCAGCACATCTGTAACCGCCTGCTGGAACGATGCTGCCACATCTGCCCGGTTTATTTCCAATCCTTTCATCCTGCAGCCGTTTAAATAATTGAGTACTGCCGACTTAAGTCCGCTAAAGCTGAAATCATAGACTCCACCCACAATCTTTGCTCTAGGGAACTCTATGCTGTGCGGGTCGCCCTCATGTGAAACCTTTTCTATCTTAGGGCCGCCCGGATAGCCAAGTCCTATTGCTCTCGCAACCTTGTCAAAGGCCTCTCCTGCCGCATCATCCCTCGTACGTCCGAGGATCTCATATTTGCCGTAATCTACCACTCTCACCAGATGTGTGTGTCCTCCTGATACAACGAGTGCCAAAAATGGCGGCTCTAAGTCTTTATTTTCTATATAATTGGCGCTGATATGTCCCTCTATATGGTGCACTCCGACAAGAGGAATGTTTCTTGCATATGCTATGGCCTTTGCCTCTGCCACGCCTACAAGCAGTGCTCCTACGAGCCCCGGACCATATGTGACGCCTATTGCGTCTATATCATCGAGTGTCATATGTGCATCTGAAAGTGCCTGCTCTATGACCTGATTAATTTTCTCAATATGCTTTCTTGAGGCAATCTCCGGAACTACCCCTCCATATAAAGTATGAAGAGCTATCTGCGATGAAATCACATTACTTCGCAGATCACGTCCATTTACTACAACTGCTGCCGCAGTCTCGTCGCATGAGCTTTCAATTGCAAGTATTTTAATTTCTTTTTTTGTTTCTGTATTTTCTGTCATTTTATTACACCAATCTTAATTATATTACTCTATTCTGTTTCCGTATCAGAATCTGCCGCAATCTTATAATCTGCCGTGACAGATTGTTTGTAGGTATCCTTTGGATTGTTTGCTGCAAGCTCGTCATCAAAAAGCTTAGTTGTTATTCTTTGTCACTCCTCAGTCCTCGTCAAACATGAGCTCCACACTCTTTGCGTCCTTTCCAAGATATGCGTTTGCAAAAATATCCCTCACCTGTGGCATATAATCCTCTGCACGGACAAGTGACGGCGAAAAATGTGTAAGCCACAGCTCCTTCACGCCGGCTCTCTTTGCCATGTCTGCTGCCTCGTAAAAGGTCATATGCTTATACTGCTTTGCTTTTACTATCTTTTCCTTTTCAGCATACATGCCCTCGCAGATAAAAAGATCTGATCCCTCTGCTGCCTCCACTATGTGCTCAAGTGGCCTTGAGTCCGTACAATATGTTACCTTTATGCCCTTTCTTGCCGGTCCAAGCACCATATCCGGAGTATACACTCTGCCCTCAAATTCAACGGTATTGCCTTTCTGAAGAGGATTCCACAGGCGCATCGGAATTTCTTTTTCCTTTGCTCTTTCCACGGAAAATCTGCCACTACGCTTTATCTCAACCGAATAGCCATAGCACAGCACCGCATGCTTTACGCGGAATGCATGGATATGATATCCGTTCATCTCAAAATATTCATCCTGCTCATTGAGCTCTATGCATTTTATCTCAAAAGGCAGCTCCGGCGCAATCGTCCGAAGTGCAGTGACAACCCTTGTAAGCCCCTTAGGTCCAATAATGGTAAGCGGCTCGGTGCGCTCGGCATTTCCCATTGTAAGAAGAAGCCCCGGCAATCCGCTGATATGGTCTGCATGAAAGTGGGTGATGCATAAAATATCTATCGGCTTGAAATTGATTCCGGCTTCCTTCATCGCAATCTGCGTTCCCTCACCGCAGTCAATAAGTATATTGCTGCCGTTATATTTTAGTGAAAGTGCCGTAAGCCATCTGTTTGGCAAAGGCATCATGCCTGCTGTTCCAAGTAAACACACGTCTAACATAAATTTTCCTCCGCAGTATAGGACATGATGACACCGTCCTCTACCGGATGCTCATATAGATTTTTTTCTGATTCCAAGGTTTACAAACCCCATCTTCTGATACAGTGATATCGCAGCCTCATTAGTCACCCTGGCTTCGAGCACAATGCGCTCAACACCTGACTCTTTTGCCTTTTCCTGCAGGCATCTGATAAGATGTGCACCCACACCTTTTCCTCGTGCTGATTTTTTGACTGCTATATTGGTCAGCTCTCCCTCATCAAATGACACATACGTGCACTGATACCCCAGTATCTCGCCATCCTCCTGTGCCACAAGCATGATATTCTCCGGAAGCCTCATGGCATCCAAAAATCCCTGTCTGCTCCAGGGCTGTGTGAAGCTGTCTTTTTCTATCTGCGCCACCGAGTCTGCATCCTCCGGCTCCATGGGTCTTATTATCATATTCTAAAATCTCTCTCCTTTTCCTGTCTCTCTCTCTCCGCCTGTGATAATCTGAGATACTCAGGCTTATGGTCTGCTGCATTTTCTGCCCTGCCCTGCTCATAGAGCACCTGTCCAAGACATGCTACAGCCGATGCTCTTTGCTTATTGCACATGGCAGGTGCAAAGTCATAGTCCACCTTTACGTGCTCATTAATATAATCCCTGAACACATCCACTCCGTCTCCAAGGAAAATCACCCTGCGGCCGAGCTCATTGATTTGGTCAACTATCTCTTCTATCATCACTACGCACTGCGGCAAAATGGTATTCATCCTGCCATCAGTAAAATCATACAGCCCTGTATAGGTCTGCTGTCTTCTTGCATCCATAAGCGGACACACAACATCTGCACTGCCCCACAGATTGTATGCTAGTGCATCTACGGTAGGTACAGAAACTATCTGCTTATCCAGTGCCATTGCAAGCCCCTTCGCCGTCGCAGAGCCTATGCGAAGCCCTGTGAACGATCCCGGTCCTGCTGAGACTGCAATAAAATCTATAGTCTTAATGTCAAGCTCTGTCATCTTAGCCACCTCATCAAGCATCGGAAGAAGCGTCTGCGAATGTGTCTTTTTATAATTTATCGTGTATTCTCCTATCAGATTATCGTCCGATACGACAGCCACACTGGCCACAAGCCCTGAGCTGTCAAGCGCAAGTATCTTCATTATAAAACCTCTTTTATTGTTATTTTTCTATAGTCAAAGCCTTTTTCCCAGGTCTTTTTCAATAGTAATCTCTTTTCTCTTCTTTGGAAGTATCTCCTCAATGAGATTTGCCCACTCTATCATCGTAAGCCCATCTCCGTAGAAATAATCCTCATAGCCTATTTCATCCATCTCCTCAATGTCACCAATCCTGTATACATCGAAATGATAAAACGGCAGCCTGCCATCCTCGTACACCTGCACTATGGTAAATGTAGGGCTGTTTATAGGCTCTGTGATGCCAAGCCCCTCTGCTATGCCCTGCGTGAGCACTGTTTACCCACTCCTAAATCACCAACAAGTGTACACACATCCCCCTGGCTTTGCCTGCTGTCCAAGCGTAACCCCAAGTGCATGCGTATCATCTGCCGAAAAGCTTTCTATTACTGTTATATTTCCTTCACTACTCATATTACCAGCTTATACCCTTATCTATTTATTTTATCTTTTATCTTATATCTATTTTGTTTATTTGATTTTCAGTCTGTATTTCTCCAGTGTACTGCCTGCCAGCTCCTTTAACGGCTCATAGCTGTCGCCCAGCTGCTCCTTTGAGAGAATGTATGCATTCTTCCTGTTGCTGAATATAAGTATCCTCTTATCATTTGCCACGAATCTGTACACCTGCTCCCACGGAAGCTGCGCCATCTCCTCGCCCTGGCTTACATTTATGTGCTTTTCGTCTACCTCAAAATGCAATGGCTTTGAGAAAACTTCATTTGTCTTCATAATCATCTTTACCCTGCCCTTGAGTGAAAACGGCACATATAGCAGCACCAGAATACCCACTATAATATAAAGCACCACATACTCCGTATTGCCTTTTTGTGCGCTTAACACTGCTGCCGCAGCCAAGAGCACAGCAAACAGCAATGATATGACACCCTGACTGCCCTTGTACGCCTGCTCTATATTAAATGAATATAAATCTTTTTCTGTTACTTTTACATCAAATTCAAGCTTCATATTCTGCTCCCAACTAAATATTTGGATTTATTATAACATTCCTTTTAAAAAAAGAAAAGAGCGCAATTGACTGCGCTCTTTATGTTTATGACTAATATATATCGTGTCAGGTATTTTCTCTATCCTCTTCCCTTTAAAACCGGTGACAGTCTCTTGTATATAAGCACTGTGATAAGTGTTGATATAAGTCCCTTTACGATGGTAAACGGAACATTGAATATTAAAAGTGCCTGCCACAGCTTGCCTACTGATGGGAGAAGCTCACTGTAGGCACCAATTATTGCTTCCATTGGCATGAACTTTGTGTATGCAGGATACACGATAAACAGATTCGACGGGAAGCTGACGATTCCCATTACCACTGAACCGACTACAGCGCCGATTATTGCACCCTTTTTTGACTTATTTTTCTTGTAGATAAGTCCTGCTGTTGCTGTAAATACTGCTCCAAGAATAAAGTTTGAAAGCTCTCCTACCGTAAAGCTCTGTGTTACTGTACAGTGAAGCAGGTTCTTGATAAACTCTACAATCACTCCTGCTAACGGTCCGTATGCAAATGCGCCGATAAGTGCAGGCAGGTCTGAGAAATCAAACTTAATAAAGCCCGGCATGATTGGAATTGGAAACTCGAGGTACTGAAGTACAAATGCGAGTCCGCTTAACATTCCTGTGCCGACTAAAAGTCTGATGTTTACTTTTGATTTTGTGTTGTTTGTTGTTACGTCCATTTTACACTCCTTTGATGCTTAAGGAATCCTGAGGATATTGTGAGTGCAGCTATCTAAAATCTGAATAGTTGCTTTAAAAAATCCCGGAAGAAAATCTTCCGGGACTTAATATCACAGTGTAATGACACCTAATAATCTTCTCTCATCCAGACTATACTGTCGGCTTCGGAATCGCACCGAATCATGCCTTGCGGCTCGTGGGCTGTACCACCGGTAGGGAATCGCACCCTGCCCTGAAGAATTCCTATTTATTTTACAATCGTAACTGTTCAGTACCTTCACAGTTGCGAGTCGCAAGCGCATTAGAATCAGCTACGCTGATGGCCGCTTGCTCCTACATAATATACGTTTTCTTACGAAATATGCGGTACCGCATATTTCTGTACTGAATAGTTACTTACAAACACATGATATGCACTTTGTGGTGTTTTGTCAAGGTGTTTTTAATTATCAAGAATAATATTGTCAAAGAAATTATTTTTCTTGCCCTTTATGTAGTGTGGCTTTTTGTTTCTGTTGTTATTATTCTTGCTGCCTGTACTATTTCTATCGTTTCTGCTATTCTTGCCACCGTTATTTCTATTACTTCTGTCAGCCTTGTTGGCAACACTGTCTTTGCCGCTGCCGCTGTGTTCTGACTTACCGGCCTTGTCTGTACCCTGTCCGATTTTCATGGTAAGCTGGATGCGCTGCTTTTTGAGGTCAACGCTCATAACCTGCACATCTACTATGTCCCCTACACTGACAGCCTCAAGCGGATGCTTAATATAGCGGTCACATATCTCTGAGATATGCACAAGTCCGTCCTGATGCACTCCTATATCCACGAAGCATCCGAAATCTATTACGTTTCTGACTGTGCCCTTTAATACCATACCCGGTGTGAGGTCCTTCATCTCAAGGACATCGCTTCTTAAAATTGGCTTTGGCATATCCTCACGCGGGTCTCTTGCCGGCTTTTCAAGCTCTTTAACGATGTCACGCAGTGTGATTTCACCAACTCCTGCCTCGTCTGCGAGCTCCTTGTAATCAGATACTTTCTTTGAAATTCCAACTACATTTCTGTTCTTTACATCCTCCATTGTGTAGCCGAGCTTTTCAAGCACTGCCTTTGTGGCATCATATGACTCAGGATGCACGCCTGTGGCATCAAGCGGGTTCTTTCCGTCTGAGATACGCATGAAGCCTGCACACTGTTCAAATGCCTTCGGTCCAAGCTTTGCTACCTTAAGAAGCTGTGAACGTGATGTGAATTTACCGTTTTCCTCTCTGTAGTCCACAATGTTTTTGGCAATGGTCTTTGAGATGCCTGATATATACTCAAGCAGTGAAACTGATGCTGTATTTAAATCTACACCAACCTTATTTACGCAGTCCTCTACAACTCCTCCGAGTGCCTCTGAGAGCTTTTTCTGGTTCATATCATGCTGATACTGTCCGACTCCGATTGACTTTGGATCAATCTTTACAAGCTCAGCGAGCGGGTCCTGAAGTCTACGCGCCATGGATGTGGCACTTCTTTGTCCCACATCGAAATTCGGAAACTCCTCCGTGGCAAGCTTGCTGGCTGAATATACTGACGCACCTGCTTCATTTACTATGATGTACTGCACCTTTACCGGAATTTCCTTTAACAACTCGACAATCACCTGCTCTGACTCACGCGATGCTGTTCCGTTTCCGAGTGAGATAAGAGTGACATGATGCTTGTCTATGAGCTTTTTGATTACGGCCTTTGCCTCCTCGACCTTGTTCTGTGGTGCTGTCGGGTAGATTACTGTGGTATCGAGCACCTTTCCTGTAGGGTCTACGACAGAAATCTTGCAGCCTGTACGGAATGCCGGATCCCATCCAAGCACAACCTGTCCTGCAATTGGAGGCTGCATGAGAAGCTGCTCCAAGTTCTTTCCAAATACCTTTATGGCACCATCCTCTGCTTCCTCTGTCAGATTGTTTCTGATTTCACGCTCTATGGCAGGGGCAATAAGCCTGTCGTACGCATCCTCCACTACCTCTGTGAGTACGGCTGCTGTAGGCGCTCCATCATTTGTGATAACCTGCTTTTTAAGATATTTTATGATATCCTCTGTCGGTGCCTCTATCTTTACTGTGAGGATCTTTTCCTTCTCACCACGATTAATTGCGAGTGTTCTGTGACCTGCCACCTTGGAAAGAGCCTCATCAAATTCATAGTACATCTCATAGACAGACTCTGCCTTTGGATCCTTGGCTGTCGATATAAGACGCCCCTTTTGCATGGTAAGCTCTCTGATTTTTGTTCTGTAACCGGCATTGTCGGATATGTTCTCTGCAATGATATCCTTTGCTCCGGCAAGTGCAGCCGCTTCATCTGCCACGTCTTTTTCTGCATCCACATATTTAGCTGCTTCTGCCATGATATCAACAGACGATTCCTGCGCTAAAATGGTCTGTGCCAATGGCTCTAAGCCCTTTTCCTTTGCGATTGTGGCACGGGTTCTTCTCTTCGGACGGTAAGGTCTGTACAAATCGTCAACCGCCACCTGTGTCTGTGCCTCAAGGATTGCCTTCTTAAGCTCATCCGTAAGCTTCCCCTGCTCCTCAATGCTTGCAAGCACTGTCTGCTTCTTGTCCTCAAGATTACGTAGATATGTCAGTCTGTCGAAGAGGTTTCTGAGCACCTCATCATTTAATGAGCCGGTTGCCTCCTTTCGGTATCTGGCGATAAAAGGAATGGTATTTCCCTCATCTATCAGCTTGACAGCGGCCTCGGCCTGTCCTTTTTTTATCTGCAGTTCTTCTGCAATTGCAGCAATAATATCCATTTTTTACCTCTTTAAAAAACTTATTCTTTTCGTATTATAAATGAAGTGATACAATAAAATCAACTTTATAGAAAGGAATTTGATTATGGATCCACAAAAATTTGATTATAATCAGGATTATAACTATAATTTCGGCAGCAATTATGGGCCGGGCTTTAATCCCAACAACAATTTCTACAATAAACGCTCACGCAATATGGAGGTTGCAGCACTTGTGCTTTCAATAATTGCCATCGCGTCGTGCAGCTGTATTTATGTGTCTATCATATGCGGCTCGCTTGCCATGATTTTTGCGTTACTGTCAAAAGGCGGTGCCACCTCAATGAGCAGCATGGCTATGACCTCATTCTGGATTGCGTTTGCCGCTGTTGTTATCACTCTTATTGTCTATATCGGTTCGTTTGCCGCCATGCTTCACGAATATGGAAGCATAGAGGGTATATTAAAGGAATACCAGAACCTGACCGGTATCGACTACAATGAGCTACTTAAGCAGATGAATACCGCAAAATAATATAAGCATATTTTTGACTATACAGTTTACCACAATAATGGCAAGTGCAAGCCACATATATAATGGCCTGAAGTGCATTCCGATGTGCAGCCTGCCGCGGCTTATCCGCTGCAGTGTCTGTGACAGCATAAACCAGCCTCCAAAAACGGCTGTATACGGCACAAACGGATGGAGTACAAACGACCTTATCAAATGTCCGTGTAGCAGCGCAAATGTGGCTCTCGTGCCACCGCACCCCGGACAATAGTAGCCTGTATATGCGTGCAGCGGACATGGGGGCACCTTTGTGAGTATCTGCGTACCGCATATTCCAATCACTGCCGCAAGAGCCGCAAATATAGCTATGCATATCCAGCCCGTTATATAGAAATACCTGTCGATTGTTTCATCTGTCTGCATGATATGTGTGGTCCTTCCTGTGATTTTGCGTAACCATATAAATACAAGTATATGCTATATATCTGACAATTGTCAAAGCATTAATTTAAACATTAATTTAAGTCTAACTTAAGCATTAATTCAAAACTATTATTTCAGGAGAAATATAATGAACCCAAAAAAGAAATCCAAAGAATTAAAAAGAATATCAAGAGAGAACCTGAACGGAAGATACAGACTTAGCATGAGCGTTTTTCTCACTGTCACACTCATAAATCTGTTTAGTGACCTGCCGTTTACCTACCTGCTCGGAAATGTATATGCGACAAAGGTTCAGACCGTCATCTACTACATTGCCGAGGTGCTTTTATCTATCGTGGTCGGCGTGCTGCAGATGGGACTCATACGTTTCCACCTTAATATGGCAAGAAAGAAAGAGTGCCGTATCAGCGATGTATTCTACTGCTTTACGAATCACTCCAACAGATATTTTGGAGCATACATCATATATTATGCCATCTCTATGATTGCAAAGGCGCCTTTCCTTGTAGCCAGAAACTTTTTCAAGCTAAGCGGCGACACCATGGGAATTGCTATCGCTTTATATGCTGCAAGTGCCGTGCTCAGCTTTATTGTACTGGTTCTGTTTCCGTTTTACCTGTATCTGGTACTCTCTCGCGATGATTTATCAGTATTTGCATGTCTGACTAATGCCATAAAACTGATTCGCGGCAACATACTCAGAGTCATCTACATTAACGTAAGCTTCATCGGTATGCTTGTGCTTTGCGTGCTGTCGCTCGGCATCGGCCTGCTCTGGGTGGAGCCTTACTATGAGCAGACCTTTGCAAATCTCTTCCTCGATGTGACAGGGGAGCTGCCGGCTGTGGACTGCGCGGTGTAACGATACCGCGCAGATGTAGTTCTTAAATTTTATGATTAAAGGGTCAAAATGTATCATCGATGCATGCTTGCATGCAATTCGATGTATACCTTTTGACCCTCATATCATTTTATCATAAAAGTATATTAGGTGCGTGGAGTGGGTGGCGTACAGATTATATTTCATCTGCTCGATTTACGACGTGCCGTGTGGAAGTTATATGCCGCCATCAGCAAAAGCGGCGCGGAAAATACTCGTTCAAGCAGCACAACCTGAATTTATATATTGAGGTAAAATGCGCGTTTGATTTTTCGCGCCTAATAAGCTCTGCTGATGGCGGCATTTACTCCCACTAGGCTAAGGAGTTATAAGAGCAGGTGACATATAATCTGTACGCCACCCGCTCCACGCACCCACTCTCAACCTAAAATCGAAGCTCTACATCTGCAGCAACCGGTCCATAATCCTTGACGCAACGCAGCTCTTGTCCATGATTTCAAGCTCTGTGCAATCGTCAGCCGTGATGAGTGTGACCACATTGGTATCTGTTCCAAAGCCTGCGCCTGCTACCTTTAGGTTGTTTGCCACTATCATGTCTGCATTTTTCTTTGCAAGCTTTGCTTTCGAGTTTTCAAGCATATTCTGGGTTTCCATAGAAAAACCGCATATGAGCTGTCCCTTAGCCTTGTGTGCTCCGAGGTATGAAAGGATGTCCTCTGTGCGCTCAAGCTCAATTACAGACTCATATGAGCTGTCATTTTTCTTTATTTTCTCATCAGCCGGATGTGATGGGCAAAAATCCGCTACTGCTGCGGTCATGATGATAATATCCTGTTCAGCAGCCTTTGATTTCACCACGTCTGCCATGTCTGCGGCCGATGTCACATTTACCACATCTACAAACATAGGTGGCTCAACAGATACCGAAGCGTTGACCAGTGTAACATGCGCACCGCGGAGCATACAGTTTTCTGCTATGGCACGCCCCATCTTGCCTGTTGAGTGATTGGTGATAAAACGTACTGGGTCTATTTTTTCCTGCGTCGCTCCGGCTGTGATGAGTACATTCTTGCCTGCCAGGTCCTTTTCACAGGCTATTGTCCTCATTATGTAGTTGAAAAGTGTCTGTGGCTCCGGCATTTTTCCTGCACCTGTGTCTCCGCATGCAAGATATCCTTCAGCCGGCTTTATCATCTCAAAGCCGTAGTGTTCGAGCTTTTTGATATTGTCCTGCACAATCCTGTTCTCGTACATATTGGTGTTCATGGCAGGAGAAACAAGCTTAGGACATTTGGCTGCAAGTATTGTGGTGGTAAGCATATCGTCTGCGATTCCGTTTGCCATCTTGCCTATCACATTGGCTGATGCAGGTGCCACCATAAAGATGTCTGCTCTCTTTGCGAGCGCCACATGCTCTACATTGAATTCAAAGTTTCTGTCAAATGTGTCCACGAGGCACTTGTTGCCTGTGAGAGTTTCAAATGTGATTGGATTTATAAAATTTGTTGCATTGTGTGTCATTATGACGTTGACATCGGCGTGCTGTTTTACAAGCATACTCGCAAGGTTTGCTATCTTGTATGCCGCTATGCTTCCTGTCACTCCCAAAACTACTGTTTTTCCTTTTAACATGATTTTCACCTCTGTATAAAACTATTATTCTGCAGTCATTTTTTGTTTACATCGCAAAATGCTTTGTAGCCATCCACAGACTTTGCACTTCTAGCTGCATTGGCAATGGCCTTTGCCATGACATAGGCACTCATTGGCCCCACCAGATTGATATCGGCAGGCACACTGCCCACTGATACAGCATAGATTGAATCTCCGTCTGCCATCGTGTGCACGGGTCTGATTGCTCTGCCATAGCCATTGTGAGCCATGGATGCCACCTTGTTGAGTGCGGTCTTGTCAAGCTTTGCATTTGTTATTATTGTACCAATTGTGGTGTTTCCTGTAAACATATTCTGAATCTTCGCCGCTGCCTCAAAATACGCTGTCTCGTCATCAAAAAGCAGGCCATTTTCGTCCAGTGCTCCGGCAATTTTCTTATCTGTATCTATATCATATATGTCACCAAGTGCGTTCAGTGTCACCACTGCTCCAACCTTTAGTTCTCCAAGCTGTACTGCATAGGCTCCTATTCCGCTCTTCATGCTGCGCTCACGCCCCATATATTTGCCGACTGTTGCGCCCATTCCGGCTCCATAATTTCCCTGTAAAAAGGTATCATAGGAAGCGTTCTCACAAGCCTTGTATGCCATTTTGCCATCAGGCCTTGCATTTTTATCACCTATTACCAGGTCAAAAATGCACGACTGCACCACAAGAGGCACCTTTGTGACTCCCACATCAAAGCCTATATCGCGCTCCTCGAGATACTTCATCACGCCTCCCGCTGCATCCAGACCAAAGGCAGAGCCGCCTGACAGTACAAGAGCATGTATACCCTTTGCGTCTGCCACAGGATTTAAAAGTGGTGTCTCCCGCGAAGCCGGGCCGCCTCCCCTTATGTCAACTCCCGCCGGTGACTGTTTATCAAAAAGAAATACCGTACAGCCAGTCAAGCCCTTAGTGTCCTCGGCTTGGCCTATTTTGAATCCGCCGATATCCATTATGTCTATTTCATGCATATGTTTCACCTTGTATCATGCCTTTCTTTTAACTCAAATGCTTTTTTACCATTCCTAGTCCAACTGCTTATAAAACAGGCGGACCTTATCAGTCCGCCGTACATACAATTTCACATTTATTTTAAATCTATCTGAATTTATTTTGCTGCAATTGGTTTGATAGTATTTAAAACCAATCCAACAAGGTATACGATGATTGCGGCAACTATTGCCTCAATTACTCCGTTAAAGCTGATGACTCCTGTGATAACACCCAGCACCGCGTTTCCTGCCACACCGATTGCATCTGCATAAGCATCCTTGTAAAGCACGAAGATTGAGCCCATTACAAGCAGTGTATTGGTCATGGCACCGGCTACACCTGCATATACAAACGGAATAACCTGTGTGCTCTTTCTGATAAATACAGCCTCAACTACTATAAATACTACAGCTCCGACTGCTATGCCGATTCCTAAAGCGGCTGCCTGTGAAAGTGACTCTGACATCTTGCCGAGGAATGCATATACTCCGAATGCAAGGAATACTGACATGAGCACATTTAAAACTGTGCCCCAGAGATTTTTCTTCTCTGACGCAAGCACCTTTTTGATGCCTATATATACAAAATAAGGTATAACACCTACTAAAATTCTTGGAACAAATGCTATGAATAAGCTCTTAAATATACCTGAGGTTCCGACCAGGGATGCGGCAAGCACCGGCGAAAATACAAAGGATGAAAGAGTTCCTCCGACTATAGTTGCCTTTAGACAACTGGTAAATCCGAATACAAATCCAAGGAATGCTCCCTTTTTAGGTCCGCAGAAAAGTGAACCAAGGATTACCGGAATGTGAATAATCGTAGCGTTGATAACTACGAGCGGAATATATCCGAGTGGTGTGAATGCCATGATAATGATAATGGCTGTGAATAAACCTGTCAGTACAAGTTCGTTTGTTTTTGAATTGCGCATTGTTTTTCCTCCTTTTGGTAAAAGCCCATATGGGTCTCGTCCTAATTCTGTTATGCTGTGATTCTGTCACACGGCATAAGAGCGCACATGAAAATTGTATGGCTGCTGGATTCTCGTATGAGTAACCCGCATTTATGTATCATACCACCGTGCAAGAAGTGTGTAAAGCATTTTTTGTTATTTTTTTAACAATTTTTTAACAAAATGTGTTGGTGCCGTGCAAATCACCGACATATACATCGATGTCTTACATATGCTGCATTGTATCGTACAAGCGTGAAAAAAAATCCCCGGACATCGTATAAATGTCCGGGGAAATTATTTATTCTACTGTAACTGATTTTGCAAGGTTACGTGGCTGGTCAGGGTTTAAGCCCTTTCCTGTTGATGTGTAGTAAGCGATAAGCTGACAGATTATAACTGACTCGAAAATCGCAAACTCATCCGGTGCCTGTGGGAGTGAGATATGCACATCACAGATTGACTTATCTGTAATATCCTTATCCTTGCTAAGAAGGATAACGTATGCGCCTCTCGCCTTTACCTCGCGGATATTTGAGATGACCTTGCTGTATACATGGCTCTGTGTAGCAACTGCGATAACCGGAACACCCTCGCTGATGAGCGCGATTGTACCGTGCTTTAACTCTCCTGCTGCATAAGCCTCAGCATGAATATATGAAATCTCTTTGAGCTTGAGTGCGCCCTCCATGCTTAATGCATAATCAAGTCCTCGGCCTATGTAAAACGCATTTGTAGCATTTGTCATTCTCTTCGTAAGCTGTTCAATCTCAGGTGCCTGTGTGATAACTGACTCAATGAGATTTGGAACCTCCTGCAGATTCTCAATAAATGTCTTTGCCTCTTCCTTGGTCATACGGCCGGATACAAGACCAAGCTTGCATCCAATCAGGTAAAAGCTTGCCACCTGAACTGTGTATGCCTTGGTACTTGCCACGGCAATCTCAGGACCTGCGTGTGTATAAAGTACATAGTTACTCTCACGGGCTATTGTTGAACCCTTTACATTTACGATAGAAAGCGTCTTTTTAGTATATTTATTAGCCAGACGAAGTGCCTCTAAGGTATCGATTGTCTCACCTGACTGTGACACAAAAATAACCATTGACCTGTCTGTGAGAACAGGCTGCTCATATCTGAACTCTGATGCAATCTCAACAGAAACAGGAATACCAAACTTGTTCTTTAAAAGAGCTTTTCCGACCATTCCTGCATACATAGCTGTACCACAGGCTACAACTGTTATGTCGCTTATATCCTCGAAGAACGAATCAGGAATATTATCATCCTCAAAGTAAGGAAGTGAATCCTTGATTCTTGGAGTGATAGTCCTTGTGATAGCTGTCGGCTGCTCATGAATTTCCTTGATCATGAAATGCGGATATCCATCCTTCTGAGCTGCCGTTACATCCCAGTTTACCTCAAGATAATCCGGCTCAACTTTCTTACCCTCTAAATCCTCCATTTCGATTCCATCAGCAGTCATTGTCATGATAGTGTACTCCGGAAGTATAAAATAGCGCTTTGAATATTTAATAAACGCTGTAAGATCTGATGCAATAAATGCTCCATCATCGCAATATGTTGCAACCATCGGGCTTACATTTCTGACAGCAAAAATCTTTCCCAGCTGATCCTTGAACATGATACAGAACGCAAATGAACCCTGAAGCTCTGCTACTGCCTTCTTAATAGTAGCCTTTGGATCTCCGTCATAGAGCTTGTTGATAAGAGCCGCTGCTACCTCTGTATCTGTCTCAGATATAAGAGAGTCTGCAAGATCATACTTGTTTACAATCTCGTGGTAGTTCTCAATGATACCATTGTGGATGAGTGCGACATTTCCAACCTTGTGAGGATGAGCATTGGCATTGGTAACTCCGCCGTGTGTTGCCCATCTTGTATGTCCGATTCCACAGGTTGAATTGTTCTCATCATCGCAGATAGCTAGAAGATCCTTAACCTTTCCGACGGTTTTGCGAATAGAAATCTTGCCTGTATCCTTAAAATAAGCAATACCTGCACTGTCGTATCCACGATACTCTAACGCTGCGAGTCCTTCCGTCAAAATCTTCTGTGCCTCTAAACGGCCTGTAAATCCTATAATTCCACACATAGTGTTAGATCTCCTTTTCGATATATAATTTTAAATGTACAAATATGTAACTGTTCTGTACTGAATAGCTACTTGATTTTTATGGTTCTCTCGCTTTGTTTTGATGTCTCCATCATATTTGGCTCGAGATACGCATCCATATATGCGTCCAGGCATCCGCCGAATTTTCGATAACCTGAAACCTCGTTAACCGGCATCATTTTTACGTACCTGCCGGTGCATGGCGCTAAAGTTTTTAACTTTTCGAAATCCAATTCCTCCACATTTGATTGAACGTTGTTATTCTATCACATTGGGATAAATGCCTCAATTGTAAAATTAGCTGAATTTTTCATAAATGTGGGGGTAAATTTATAATATGCGACTAGATGTCGTAGTATAACAAAAATTACGCTATATTTATGCGCAAAAAAAACACAGCACTGCGATAAACAGTACTGTGTTTAAATGTATTAGTAATGTAATTTTATTGCATTATTATGCGATTATGCGTCAGCATTTGCCTCTTTAAGAGCTGCTGTAAGCTGAGGAACGATCTTCTTTAAATCTCCTACTAAGCCGTAATCAGCTACGTCGAAGATTGGCGCATCCTCGTCCTTGTTGATGGCGATGATGAGATCAGACTCCTCCATACCTGCTACGTGCTGGATGGCTCCTGAGATACCGATTGCGAAGTAAATCTGTGGACGTACAGTCTTTCCTGTCTGTCCTACCTGATAATCCTGTGCTAACCAGCCGTTCTCTACTGCTGCACGAGAGCATGATACCATACCACCCTTGAAGCATGAAGCAAGGTCACGAAGCATCTCGAAGTTCTCAGCGCTTCCAACTCCACGTCCGCCTGATACAAGTACCTTAGCGTCCATGATGTTCTCTACGTTGCCAACTGCCTTAACGATATCCATGATCTCAACATAACGGTTGTTCTCCTCGAGTGCAGGATTGAACTCGATAACCTCTGCTGCTCTGCCAGCCTCTTTAGGAAGCTTCTGCATAACACCAGGACGAACTGTTGCCATCTGTGGACGGTTGTCAGGACAAGCGATTGTTGCGATTGTGTTTCCACCGAATGCAGGACGTGTCATGAGAAGCTGGTTGTGCTTCTGCTCCTGTCCAGGCATAGCATTGATTGGGAAATCACCAATCTCAAGCTTTGTACAGTCAGCTGTAAGACCTGTCTTAACTCTTGCTGAAACTGTTGGTCCGAGGTCACGTCCGATAGCTGTTGCACCAACTAACATGATCTCCGGTTTGTACTCGTTGATTACTGATACAAGAGCCTGTGCGTATGGCTCTGTTCTGTATGTCTCAAGTGCAGGATTATCTACAACGATTACCTTGTCTGCGCCGTACTCACCGAGCTCTGTTGCAAGAGCCTTTACGTTAGATCCAAGAAGTACTGCAGTAACCTCTGTATTTAAATCTGCTGCTAACTCTTTAGCTTTACCGACTAACTCAAAGGCGATGTCGCTAAGCTTATTGTCTACCTGCTGTGCGTAGATATATACGCCCTTATATTCTTCTAAACCCATTTTTGGTTCCTCCATACTAGATGATATGTTTCTCTTTGAATTTCTCCATGAGATAGTTTACTGACTCTGTTGGATCAAGGTTAACCTTTTCTCCAGCTCCCTTAGGTACCTTGTCAGATGCCTTAGCAATCTTTGTAGGTGATCCCTTAAGTCCAAGATCTGAATCGTCAACATCCTTAAGGTCAGCTCTGCCCCAGACAGTTACCTCTTTGTCAAATGCATCGAAGATTCCGCCCGGTGTCATATATCTAGGCTCATTTAACTCTGAAAGAGCTGTGATAAGACAAGGCATCTTAGCTTTAACCACGTGATATCTGTCCTCGTACTGACGCTTAACGACTACAGAATCTCCCTCAACCTTGATATCCTCTGCGTATGAGATTACAGGAAGTCCAAGATGAACTGCGATCTGTGGTCCAACCTGTGCTGTATCTCCATCGATAGCCTGACGGCCTGTGATGATTAAATCATAATCGAGATTTCTTAATGCACCTGCAATTGTAGTAGATGTAGCCCATGTATCAGCTCCACCAAGTACTCTGTCTGTTACTAAAACTGCATCATCAGCGCCCATAGCCATTGCCTCACGAAGGATTGCATCAGCCTTTGGAAGTCCCATTGTAAGGACTGTAACCTTTGCGCCTGTCTCGTCTTTGATTCTAAGTGCTGCCTCAAGACCAGCCTTGTCATCTGGATTCATGATTGCAAGCATTGAAGCTCTATCAAGTGTTCCGTCAGGATTGAATTTTACTCCACCCTTTGTATCAGGAACCTGTTTAATACATACTACGATATTCATGTATTTGTTCTCCTTTATTTATTCTAAGTAGCTCTACAGTTATGATAGCTCTCTTAACTATCTGAGTAATGAGCCTGAAATAACCATACGCTGAACCTCTGAAGTTCCCTCGTAGATCTCTGTAATCTTAGCATCACGCATCATACGCTCTACATCGTACTCACGGATATATCCATATCCACCGAATAACTGAACGCACTCTGTTGTAACAGCCATAGCTGTCTCTGCTGCGAATAATTTAGCCTTTGCTGCATCTACTGAGTAAGAAACCTTAGGGTTCTTAGCAAACTCTGCCTTCTTCATAGCTGCTGCGTATACAAGATACTTAGCTGCATCGATACGTGTAGCCATATCTGCAAGCTTGAACTGTGTATTCTGCTGCTGAGCGATTGAACGGCCGAACTGCTTTCTTTCCTTTGTGTACTCGATAGTTCTCTCTAATGCGCCCTCTGCAATACCAAGTGCCTGAGCAGCGATTCCGATACGTCCACCATCAAGTGTATGCATAGCGATTGGGAAACCTCTTCCCTCTTTTCCAAGTAATGCATCCTTTGGAATACGTGCATCCTCGAAGATAAGCTCGTATGTAGATGATCCGCGGATACCCATCTTCTTCTCTTTTGTTCCGAATGAGAATCCAGGTGTTCCCTTGTCTACGATGAATGCAGAGAAGTTCTTCTTCTTGCGTCCACGCTTGTCCTCTGTGATGCTTGTAATAGCAATGATGATGTAAACATCAGCAACCTTACCGTTTGTGATGAAGCACTTAGATCCGTTAAGAACCCACTCGTCTCCGTCTAAAACGGCCTTTGTCTGACATCCCTGTGCATCTGTACCAGCGCCCGGCTCAGTAAGACCGAAAGCACCGATCTTCTTGCCTGAAGCAAGGTCAGGAACATATTTTTTCTTCTGCTCCTCTGTACCGAATGTCATAATAGGATCGATACAAAGTGATGTATGAGCAGATACAATAACGCCTGTTGTACCACAAACCTTTGATAATTCTTCTACACACATAACGTATGTAAGTGGATCACAGCCCTGTCCGCCGTACTCCTTTGGTACAGGAATGCCCATGAATCCATATTTTCCCATCTTAGCAACTGTCTCTGCTGGGAATACCTCTGTCTCGTCAGTCTCCTGTGCAAGAGGTTTAACTTCTGTCTCTGCGAACTGTTTGAAAAGGTCGCGAGCCATCTCATGTTTCTGATCTAAAGTGAAATCCATGATTTATTCTCCTTGATTTTTGTTTTGTTATTGAATTCTTATATAACTTTATAGTTTATATATAAGCTACATAAAACCTATATTTTATAACGTATATATGTTATATAAAGCCTACGGATTGCTACGCTTTCGCTCCCGCAATCCTATGTACATTCGCAATCCGCACTACCGTGCTTCTTGCTCATGTCCATTAGCGTCTCTAAAGCGTACAAATTTTTGCAAGCAGGCTTGCATCATTTATACACTTTGAGACCAGGCTTTATTGCTCCTACTGTGCGTCTACAGGTGTCTTTGTACGGTCTGCGTTGTAAACGTAGAATCCCTTGCCGCTCTTGCATCCAAGGTTTCCGCCTCTTACCATCTTGCGAATGAGTGGGCATGCACGATACTTGCTGTCACCTGTCTCATTGTAAAGAACGTCCATGATTGCAAGGCAGATATCAAGTCCGATGAAATCTCCAAGCTCTAATGGTCCCATTGGATGGTTAGCACCAAGCTTCATAGCTGCATCGATTCCGGCGATATCTGAAACGCCCTCCATCTTGATGAAAGCAGCCTCGTTGATCATTGGGATAAGGATACGGTTTACTACGAAACCAGCAGCCTCGTTAACCTGTACAGGTGTCTTGCCGATTTCCTCTGCAATCTTCTTGATTGCATCAACTGTCTCAACAGGTGTGTTAACACCTGCGATAACCTCTACTAACTTCATACGGTCAGCAGGGTTGAAGAAGTGCATACCGATTAATGGACGTGTAAGTCCGTTTCCAATCTCTGTGATTGAAAGTGATGATGTATTTGAAGCGAAAATACACTCTGGCTTAGCAATCTTGTCTAACTCAGCGAATGTAGTTTTCTTAACCTGCATATCCTCGAAAGCAGCCTCAACGATGAGGTCACAATCCTTGCAGAGATCTTCTTTTAAACCAGGAGTGATGCTTGCAAGAATGCCGTCAACCTTCTCCTGTGTCATTTTTTCTTTTGCTACAAGTCTTGCATATCCTTTTGCAATCTTGTCTTTTCCGCCTTCAGCCCACTCCTGCTTAATATCGCAGAGTGCTACCTCGTATCCATCTACCTGTGCGAATGCTTTTGCGATTCCCTGGCCCATTGTACCAGCACCGATAACTCCAACCTTCATTTTAATTCCTCCTAAAATATATTATGGTGCAAAAAGCTTTAAGTGCTAAGCCTCTGCAGCATAACTTAATCATATATATATAAACTGATGTGAATAAACTAATTCACACTACAAGGGGATGCACCTGCATCCCCTCATATATCTATTGGCAAAGAAAATTAGTACTTCTCAACGATAGTAGAACATCCCATTCCACCACCGATACAAAGTGTTGCAAGACCTCTGTTAGATCCTCTCTTCTGCATCTCATGTAATAATGTAACAAGGATACGACAGCCTGAAGCTCCTACAGGATGTCCGAGTGCGATAGCACCACCGTTTACATTTACCTTGCTCATATCGAAACCAAGATCTCTTGCTACAGCGATTGACTGTGCAGCAAATGCCTCGTTTGCCTCGATAAGATCGAAATCATCAATTGTAAGACCTGTCTTTGCAAGAACCTTCTTTGTAGAAGCTACCGGTCCAACACCCATGATCTCAGGCTCAACTCCGCCAAGTGCTCCTGCTACCCATGTAGCTAATGGCTTAACACCGAGCTCCTTAGCTTTCTCTTCGCTCATTACAACTACTGCTGCAGCACCATCATTGATTCCTGATGCGTTACCGGCTGTAACAAGTCCGCCCTCTTTACCTGAGCAGCAACGAAGCTTAGAAAGAGTCTCTACTGTTGTTCCGGCACGAGGTCCCTCGTCCTTTTTGAACTCAACGATTTCTTTCTTAACCTTAACAGGTACAGGAACGATCTCATCATCGAACTTGCCTGCTGCGATAGCTGCCTCACACTTCTGCTGTGAGTTTGCTGAGAACTCATCAAGCTCTTCACGAGTGATGCCGTATTTATCACATACATTCTCAGCTGTGATCATCATATGATAGTGGTTGAATGCATCTGTAAGAGCATCGTTAACCATTGTATCGATGATTGTTGCATTGTTCATTCTGTATCCGAAACGTGCCTTTGTCATAGCGTAAGGAGCCATTGACATGTTCTCCATACCACCGGCAACAACGATATCAGCCTCACCGGCCTTGATCATTGTAGCAGCGTCGTTTACGCACTTAAGACCTGATCCACAAACAACATTGATTGTGATAGCCGGAACCTCGATTGGAAGTCCTGCCTTGATAGAAGCCTGACGAGCTACGTTCTGTCCCTGAGCTGCCTGGATAACACACCCCATCTTAACCTCGTCAACCATCTCAGGAGCAACACCTGCACGGTTTAAAGCCTCCTTAATTACGATTGCACCTAAATCTGCGGCTGGAGTATTGCTTAATGCTCCGCCCATTTTGCCGATTGCTGTACGGCAAGCACTTGCGATTACAACTTTCTTTGCCATTATATTATCTCCTTTAAATTGTATTGCACATCCGTGCTGTTAATTTTTTAACAAAGTTATTATACTACAAATTTATGTAAAAATCAATTGGTTTTGTTAATAATTTGTCAAAATTCTATTAAACTTTGCATATTTTTCACACGTATTACTTATACTATTCCGTCAGATTAGCAAAAACCGGTGCTATTATAACCTGCGGCATGCATACAGGCATAACACATCATATTTTTCATTTTATAAAAAATCCCCGGGCAGCATATCCGCTATACTGTCCGGGGATAAAATATATTCTATATACTTTTAAAGATTCTTAACTGTTGCAATGTCAACCGGTGTCTTCTTGTCAGAAGCAGTCTCTAATGCATGTGCAAGTGCATTCGCTGTATCCATGGCTGTGATACAGTAAACACCTGTCTCGATTGCATTTCTTCTGATAAGGAAGCCGTCTCTTGTCTTGTCTCCGTTACCCTGTGTAGGTGTATCGATTACAAGGTCTATCTTGTGTCCGAGGATAAGATCCATGACGTTTGGAGACTCCTGTGATATCTTGTTTACGCGAAGAGCATTTACTCCGTGCTCCTGTAAGTACTTTGCAGTACTTCTTGTAGCATAAATCTTGTATCCAAGCTTCTCAAAACGCTTTGCAACGCCTACTGCCTCAGGCTTATCGGCATCCTTTACAGTCATAATCATCTGCTTGTACTTAGGAAGCTCGACTCCCGCACCCTCAAATGCCTTGTAAAGTGCACCATTGAAGGTCTTGTCGATTCCAAGACACTCTCCTGTTGATTTCATCTCAGGTCCGAGTGAAATCTCAGCACCACGCAGCTTCTCGAATGAGAATACCGGCATCTTGATTGCAATGTAATCGGCTGTCGGAGCAAGTCCAGGTGTGTAGCCCATGCCCTTTATTGTCTCGCCCATGATGATTCTTGCTGCGAGGTCTACGATTGGAATACCTGTAACCTTGCTGATGTATGGCACTGTTCTTGAAGAACGTGGGTTTACCTCGATAACATAGATGTTGTCGTCCATATCGATAAACTGGATGTTAATCATACCAACAACATGGAGTGCCTGTGCAAGTCTCTTTGTATACTCAACCAGAGTCTCTTTTGCTTTTTCTGAGATAGTATGTGCAGGGTAAACTGAGATAGAGTCTCCTGAGTGTACTCCTGTACGCTCGATGTGCTCCATGATACCCGGAATCAGGATATCTGTACCGTCACAGATTGCATCAACCTCAATTTCCTTACCCATAAGGTACTTATCTACAAGGATTGGATGATCCTGTGTGATTGTGTTGATGATGCCGATAAATTCTTCGATTTCATCATCATTCCATGCAATCTTCATGCCCTGTCCGCCAAGCACGTATGAAGGACGGACAAGTACAGGGTAACCGATCTCGTTTGCTACCTTCTTTGCCTCCTCAGCTGTAAATACTGTACCACCTGCTGCTCTTGGGATGCCTGTCTTCTGAAGAATCTCGTCGAAGAGCTCTCTGTCCTCGGCTGCGTCTACATCCTCAGCCTTTGTTCCAAGTATCTTGACACCCATCTTCATAAGTGCCTCTGTAAGCTTGATGGCGGTCTGTCCACCGAACTGTACAACAGCTCCGTCAGGCTTTTCAATATTAACGATGCTCTCAACATCCTCTGCTGTGAGTGGCTCAAAATAGAGCTTGTCAGCAATATCAAAGTCAGTTGAAACGGTCTCAGGGTTGTTGTTTACGATGATTGTCTCCCAGCCTTCCTTGGCAAACGACCATGTACAGTGGACTGAACAGTAATCAAACTCAACACCCTGTCCGATACGGATAGGTCCTGAACCAAGTACAAGCACCTTTTTCTGTGGATTTGTCTCTGCCGCCTCATTCTCGCTGCCGAATACTGAGTAGTAGTATGGTGTCTCTGCTTCAAACTCTGCTGCACAGGTATCAACCATCTTGTAGGCTGCCACAATGCCGTTGTCGTAACGCATCTTCTTGATATCAGCCTCATCAATATCTGTAAGCTGTGAGATAACATTGTCAGGGAACTCGATACGCTTTGCCTCTTTTAACAGGTCAACTGTAAGCTCCTCTGTCTTTAAACGGTTCTCCATCTCAACAAGTATTGCAATTTTATCGATAAACCAAAGATCTATCTTAGTAATCTCGTGAATATGCTCGTATTTAACTCCACGGCGGAGCGCCTCTGCGATAACCCAGATACGTCTGTCGTCAACAACTGCAAGCTGTTTCTCAAGCTCATCATCTGTAAGACCAGTAAAGTCATAAGACATAAGTGAATCAACATGCTGCTCGAGAGATCTGATAGCCTTCATAAGGGCACCCTCGAAGTTGTTGCAGATACTCATTACCTCTCCGGTAGCCTTCATCTGAGTGGTAAGTGTACGCTTTGCTGTGAGGAACTTGTCGAACGGAAGTCTTGGAATCTTGACTACACAGTAATCAAGCATTGGCTCAAAGCTTGCGTATGTCTTCTGTGTGATAGCGTTCTTGATCTCATCGAGGTGATAGCCGAGTGCAATCTTGGCTGTAACCTTGGCGATAGGATATCCTGTAGCCTTTGATGCGAGTGCTGATGAACGTGAAACTCGTGGGTTTACCTCGATAACACAGTACTCGAATGAGTCAGGATTGAGGGCATACTGTACGTTACAGCCTCCTGTAATCTGAAGCTCGTTGATGATATTGAGTGCTGATGTACGAAGCATCTGATACTCTTTATCTCCAAGTGTCTGCGAAGGTGCTACTACGATTGAATCTCCTGTATGCACACCGACCGGGTCGATATTTTCCATGTTACATACTGTGATGCAGTTGCCGTTGGCATCACGCATTACCTCGTACTCGATTTCCTTCCAGCCTGCGATACATCTCTCTACAAGAACCTCTCCGACACGTGACAGGCGAAGTCCATTTGAAAGTATGTCGATAAGCTCCTGCTCATCGTGAGCAATTCCACCGCCGGAGCCGCCGAGTGTAAATGCAGGACGAAGAACTACAGGGTAACCAATCTTGTTAGTAAATGCGATACCGTCCTCGATATTCTTTACAACCTGTGAAGCCGCGATTGGTTCACCGATTTTCTCCATGGTATCCTTGAAGGCCTGACGATCCTCAGCCTTAAAGATGGTCTCTGCTGTTGTTCCGATAAGCTTTACTCCCTGCTCATCAAGGAAGCCGCACTCAGCGAGCTCCATGCCGAGATTGAGTCCTGCCTGTCCACCGAGTGTAGGAAGGATGCTGTCAGGCTTTTCTTTTATGATAATCTCTTTTAATGACTCAAGAGTAAGTGGCTCTATATATACCTGATCCGCAATCTGCTTATCAGTCATGATAGTTGCCGGGTTTGAGTTTACCAGACATACCTCAATGCCCTCCTCTTTTAAGGAACGGCAGGCCTGTGTTCCTGCATAGTCAAACTCTGCGGCCTGTCCGATTACGATTGGACCGGAACCGATAACTAATACTTTTTTAATATCATTATTTCTTGGCATTACTGGTTACCTCCCATCATGTTAATAAAGCGGTCAAAAAGATATGCTGAATCCTGTGGTCCAGGGCATGCCTCCGGATGGAACTGAACTGTGAAGATATTCTTGTTCACATACTTAAGTCCCTCATTAGTGCCGTCGTTGACATTTATAAATGCAGGCTCAGCCACATTAGGGTCAAGTTTATCTGTGTCCACCACATATCCATGGTTCTGGGAAGAAATATAAACACGGCCTGTTGCAAGATCCTTAACCGGATGGTTTCCACCTCTGTGTCCGTACTTCATCTTGTGTGTATCTGCGCCTGTTGCAAGTGCCATGAGCTGATGTCCGAGGCAGATTGCAAAAATCGGCACATTGCTGTCATAAAGCTTCTTTATTTCCTTTATAATATCTACACACTCCTTTGGATCTCCAGGTCCGTTTGAGAGCATGATTCCATCAGGATTGTCACCAAGTATCTCTTCAGCGGTTGTGTGTGCAGGGTAAATTGTAACTTCACAGCCTCTTTCATTGAGTGATTTGGCGATGTTGTTTTTGGCACCGAAATCCATGAGGGCAACTCTCTTTCCTTGGCCCTTTAAAACCTTTTTCTCAGTGCATGTGACCTTGTCAACCACATTGCCTGTAGTATATGCCTTGAGCTTTGGAATAATCTCATCGAGATTGTAATTCTCATTTGTGGTAATCATTCCGTTCATAGTACCCTTTTCCCTGAGAATCTTTGTAAGCGCACGTGTATCAATGCCGGCCACTCCCGGAATATCGTTTTTCTTAAGGAACTCCTGTATAGTACCCTCGCAGCGGAAATTACTTGGCATACGCGACAGCTCTCTTACTATATATCCATCCGGCCATGGTCTTTCTGACTCCATATCCGGTGTGATTCCATAATTTCCGATAAGTGGATAAGTCATTACAACAGCCTGTCCTGCATAGGAAGGATCTGTAAGTACCTCCAGATATCCTGTCATTGATGTGTTAAATACTATCTCACTAATGACTTCCCTTGTTGAACCAATGCTGGTTCCGGTAAATACATTACCATCTTCAAGAATTAAAAATGCTTTCATCTTTACCCTGCCCTTTCGTGTTATACTTTGTAACCATAAGCTTCTTAGCTGCAACTAACCTTACGTCTGCGCAAAAAAAAGAGGGCGTCTCTTTTTTCTTATAAAGTGTAGTTGCATAGTATATCTGCTTAAATTGTAAAAAGTGTATCATAATACAGCCGATTTTTCAACTGTTTTTTGTTACATAAATATGCATATTTATGTATACAATATTAGTTACTGTTCACACTAGAGTACGACCGGCAACTATTGCAGCCCATTAAAACTGCATCTTAGCGTTACGGAGTAAGTCCCGCGCATACCGCATATATCACGCCTGAGAAAAATACAAGACATGTGAAGCCAACTGAAATTGCAATAAAAGTCTTATCAGCTATATGTCGCGGTGTATACTCCACCTGATATATGCTTTTTGCTGTCATAGGAACGTACATATCGCCTTGTCCATTGCAAAAGCCTCCCTGATATGCACTCTTAAAGCCCACACGCCTGAAGTAGTCTGCCGTGTATGCCGGCATTGCATTTACAGACACCTGCATGAGCTTAAGCTGCATGCGCGCATATATCCTGACTCTCTCCAGAAGCTTTTTGCCAATTCCACGTCTTAAATACTGCGGATGCACATACAGCATGGTGATATGCCCCTCGTTTGTCATGCCGCACACTCCGCACAGCACATTGCTATCAAACGCACCAAATACTACAAGAACACCTGTCCTTTCCTCGTCCGTCAGCCTGTCTGCATCCATATATTCATCAAAATATCGATGACAGTCCTGTGTCCGAAAGCAGCCTCTGATTGCGATATTGTATATACTTACCGCAAAGGCACATGCCCCTTTTATCTCTTCATTTGTAAGTTTTCTTATTTTCATCAGATAGTCTCCTCCACTATTCTGTCTCTAAGCCCACTATAGCGTCTCTGCTGTGAGTTGTTTTGTATCATCTCATAAAATGTCTGTTCGTCACCCACTATGGTAACACATTTCTTTGCTCTTGTAACCGCCGTATAAAGCAAATTTCTGTTCATAAGCATTCTCGGGCCGCTCAAAAGAGGTATAACGACCGCCGGGTACTCACTTCCCTGCGACTTGTGTATAGTAACCGCGTATGCAAGTTCAAGCTCCTCCAAAAGCTTAAACGGATACTCCACCTTTCTGCCCTCGTCAAATGATATGGTCATGGTCTCGGCAAAATCGTTGATTTCCTCAATGATACCTGTATCTCCATTGAAGATTCCCATGCCCTTATCCACACAAAGTCCGAATTTTGTCCTGATTTCCCACTCTATCTGATAGTTGTTCTTTATCTGCATCACCTTGTCGCCCTCGCGGAAAATCGTGCCCCTGTATTCTTTTTCGCGCTTGCTCTTGTCTGCCGGATTCATATACGCCTGCAATATACCGTTTAGACGTTCCACTCCGAGAAGCCCCTTTCTCATAGGCGTAAGCACCTGTATATCATACTCTGTAGCATTTACAAACTTAGGAAGCTTCTGCTTTATCAGCTGTAATGTAACATTTATTATCTTGTCGGCATCATATCTCTTTAGAAAAAAGAAATCCATGCTCTTATTATCTAACGATACCTCTTCTCCATTATTTATCTTGTGGGCGTTTACTATAATATCGCTCGTGCTCGCCTGACGAAAAATCTTTGTAAGCTTTACCGTGTGGAAGGCACCTGAATCAATAATATCCTTTAGCACGCTGCCCGGTCCCACGCTCGGAAGCTGGTTCACATCTCCTACAAGTATGAGTCTCGTACCTGCAACAACCGCCTTTAGCAATGAGTACATGAGTGATATATCAACCATCGACATCTCATCTATGATGATTACATCCGTCTCGAGCGGATTCCTTTCATTTCTCTCAAAGCCAGCTGCGCTTCCTGTGTCCATGCCGCCGTTTAACTCAAGCATACGGTGGATTGTGCGCGCCTCGTAGCCTGTCGTCTCACTCATGCGTTTTGCCGCACGTCCTGTCGGTGCAGCCAGAAAAATATCCATGCCCTCCAGCTCAAAATACTTGATAATAGTATTTATAGTGGTGGTTTTTCCTGTTCCGGGTCCTCCGGTAATGACTAAAAGGCCATTTCTGACTGCTTCCTTCACCGCCTCTACCTGATGCTCATCGAGCTCCATCTCTGTCTTTTTCTCTATATTTCTAATTGCAGCCTCTATCTCGATATCCGGCACATCATACGTCACATCAAGCTGCTTTAGCATGGCTGCCGTGTTTGCCTCCATATAATAAAAGGTGTTAGCATAAATCTGGGTTATATCATCCTTTAACTGCATGACAATCTTCCTGTCCATGGCCAGATTCATGTAATGTGCCTCAACCTGCGAGCTTTCCACTCCGAGCAGATATACAGCACGCCTCGTAAGCTCCTCCATCGGCAGATATGTATGTCCGTCCATGGCAACCTGCTGCAAAACATACTGTATACCGCTTTTTATTCTAAAATCAGAATCAGTCTTGATGCCAACCCGCGCCGCTATCTCATCTGCAGTTTTAAAACCAACTCCGTCGATATCATCCGCCATGCGGTACGGATTTTCCTTGAGCACGCTGTATATCTCTCCGCCATACTTATTATATATCTTCACAGCCAGATTCATATTGATGCCGTACTGCTGCAAAAAATCATGGCTTCCCTTAAGTCTCTTTTTGCATTGACCTGGTCCGCAATCTCCATAGCCTTTCTCTGGCTGATGCCCTTTACCTCAGCAAGCCTCTCCGGCTCTTCCTCTATAATGCGGAAGGTATCCTTCTTGAAGCGCCTGACAATACGTGCTGCGAGTGCAAGTCCTATACCATGTATGGCTCCTGAGCCCAGATACCTCTCAATAGCCATCTCATCCTCCGGCTCCTTCTCTTCAAAGCTTACTACCTTAAACTGTCTGCCATAGGTGGCATGCTCTGTATACTCACCGTGAGCCTCTATATTTTCACCCTCAGCAATGTCCGAAAAAGTACCCACACATGTGAGCTCCTCCTCGTTCACTACAAGAACAAGTACCGTATACCCGTTTTCTGCATTTCTGTATATTATATGATCAACGTATCCTGTGACTGTTTCGGTTTCCAATTGAACTTCTCCGTATCTGTGTGTTTTTATTGTGACTCTGAATAGTTTTATTTTTTTAATATTATACCCTAGAGCATGCGTATCTGCAATTACTAAGTTTGCACTAAAAAAGGCCGGTAACCACATGCAAGCATGCCGAACCGGCTTTTTATTATCAATTATTATGATATATTGTAGTTGCGCTTCATCTGCTCATAAAGCTGCTGTGTGATGTTCTCTCCGGACTTCTCCACTATCGTATCACTCATCTGCTCTATGACAGTGTCCATGAACATATCCTTGTACTGCGACATAGAGGAATCCTCATCATCACTCTTTAGTGTCATGGAATCCTTCATTTCCTTTATGACCTGCTCCACGAAATAAGACTCAAAATCCTTAAGTGTGCTCTTGAGCTCGTCCTCTGTAGAGTCTGATGACAGATTTTTTCACATTATTTTTAAGCTTGTCTGCCACCGCAGATGTATTATTTGAGTTTGCAAGTGTTGATACTGCGCTTATATCCATATGCTACTATCTCCTCAAATTATTTGCTGTCTTCAAGCATCGAATCCGCTGTTGTGATGGCCTTTGAATTGAGCTCGTAGGCACGCTTGTGCCACAATGAGTTAACCATCTCGTCTGCTACCTGCACATTTGAGCCCTCAAG
>ENA-OQDL01000332-OQDL01000332.1-human-gut-metagenome-genome-assembly--contig:-NODE-332-length-31188-cov-3.867036_pt1 | contig 31188 bp, 25 predicted proteins | sample MGYA00242782_ERZ504609 | MGnify/ENA primary metagenome ERZ504609 (study PRJEB26092, sample SAMD00036320) | human gut metagenome | host: Homo sapiens | study: EMG produced TPA metagenomics assembly of... | reverse complement strand
GGTTCTTTTTTTAGTTGTGTCTTCGTACAGATTAATCATCGCTGCGGATGCAAAACTTCTTCCGTCTCCCCAAGTTGCTTGTTGTTACAAATTTTATGTACTGTGTTTTTACAGAATCTTGTAATATGATCTTTTTCGATTGGGCATTGTTCAGCCATCCGCTGATGCTGGCTGCTTCTGTCCATTCTTCTCCATCATCACTTACATATAAAATTGCATCTTTGATTCTTCCATTTGTTCCAACCTGTCTTGGCACATATTCAAGAACTGACAGATATACGGGTTCATCTAATTTTATTGTAATTGATTTTTCTTTGTCAGAACCATCATAAACTGTATGCCATAAAGTGTTGATATTGCCATCGATTGCATTTTTGGCGTAATCTCCTTTATCGCTTTGTTCGGAAGATACTTTTTCAATCGATAAATGTTTGATGGAAATATATTTTTGAGCATCATCTGTGTTATCTTTTGTAAACTGATATGTATTTGTTGTACCTGCCAGATAGACTCCTGTTGCTGCTGTTCTTACAATCAATGTCTTGTCTCCGCTTAAGTCTGGCTGTTCTTCTTTGTAAGAAGTCCATTGATCTTCTTCCTTGTATTTCCATTCTAAACCTGCCGTATTTCCAATTAACTGATTTTCCAGGTCATTGACATAAAGACCTGTTGGAAGTCCTTTGGATTCTTGGATGTCAATCGTAAATACATTATCATCTGAGTAGTCTGCACCGATAATATGAGCTTTAATTTCCTTCTCTGATGTGATGGATGCAATTTCTTTTTCGGTTAATTTTACACTGTGTTTCTCTGTCTGTGTCCATGTTTTTCCACCATCTAAGCTGTAATCCCATACAACGTCTGTATCGTCATATCGGCTGGATAAAATGATTTCTCCTGCGTGATCTCCATCAAATGAAAAGCTTGCAATTTCTACATCAACATTTCCAAGAAGCTGGTTTGCCACTTCACGGACTGCACTTGCCTGAATAGATTCTTTGTCTGTTGCCTTTGCTGCTGTCTTTAATGTGTTTGTCTGAAGCAAAGTAAAGCTTGTGCTGTAAGTTGTTGAAGTAAGATGCGACTTGATCAGATTCAGAAGATCATACATCGGATGTGGATAGTATGTATATGTTTCTGCGATTTCTTTTGCCAGTGCATAGTATTCTTCTTCTGTTTTCTGATCGTCCTTCTCATAGAGATTTACTAATCCAAGCCATGCATCAAAATTCAGTTTTTCGGTTTTCAATGCTTTTCGGTAAATGGATTCTAACTTTTCATCATCGTCCTTGTAAATGTCTGCAAGCATCAGAATTTCTTCTGCTTTTTCGTAGGAATCGTATTCATTTTGTGCCGCCTGCGCAAGAAGAATATAGTTTGCGTTCCATCCGCTTGTGTAACTTCCACTTCCCCAATCGTTCATCGTTCTTGTGTTTAAATGCTCTGTTTTGCCGGATTTACCCCAGCCAGATACATTATTTCCAAGATTCCAGATACCATTTCCGTTGGAATCCTGTGTGTAATAAATAAATGCACAATGAGCCGGCTGGCTGATACATGTATTTGGAAGTCCTTTATATGTACCCCAGATACAACTTCCTGTCTTGGAAAGTCCACCACAAACTGCTCCTTCCTCAAACATGATCCAAAGCTTTGGATTGCCTTTCTTGTATGGTATATTGTATGCCGGTATGAGTTTTGCGCTGAAAGTGGCGCATAAAGGAACAGTAGCCCTCATCTGCAAGGCCGGCCTGGAAGAGGCAAACACTTATTTCGCACAAGGCGGGATAGCCTCCGTCACCAACCTGGCGGTAGACAATTTCGACAAGCATATCGAAGACACCATGATTGCCGGAGACTGGATAAGCGACCGTGCAGCCGTAGAAAAGGTAGTGCGCAATGCTCCAGGACAAATCAGTGAACTCATTAAATGGGGAGTGAATTTCGACAAAAAAGATAACGGAGAATTCGACCTGCACAAGGAAGGCGGACACTCGGAATTCCGCATCCTGCACCACAAGGACAATACGGGTGCGGAGATACAGGAAAGCCTGATTGAAGCCGTGAAGCAGCACCCCAACATCACCGTATTTACCAATTTCTTTGCGGTGGAAATCATTACGCAGCACCACTTGGGCATTATCGTCACCCGCTATACTCCGGGCATCAAATGCTATGGCGCCTATGTGCTGAACGAAAATACCGGAGAGGTGGATACGTTCCTCTCCAAAGTAACCATCATGGCTACGGGCGGTTGCGAAGCTGTATACCGCAACACCACCAACCCGCTGGTGGCCACGGGCGACGGCATCGCCATGGTCTACCGCGCCAAAGGCGCCGTGAAGGACATGGAGTTTATCCAGTTCCACCCCACCGCCCTCTATCATCCGGGCGACCGCCCCTGCTTCCTGATAACGGAAGCCATGCGCGGCTACGGCGGCGTGCTCCGTACCATGGACGGCAAGGAATTCATGCAGAAGTACGACCCGCGTCTTTCACTCGCCCCGCGCGACATCGTGGCACGTGCCATCGACAACGAGATGAAGCAGCGCGGCGACGAGCATGTGTATCTGGATGTCACCCACAAAGACCCCGAAGAAACCAAGAAACACTTCCCGAATATCTATAAGAAATGCCTCAGCATAGGCATCGACATTACGAAAGACTACATTCCGGTAGCCCCTGCGGCACACTATCTCTGCGGCGGTATCAAGGTAGACCTGGACGGACAGTCCAGTATCCGCCGCCTGTATGCCATCGGCGAATGCTCTTGCACCGGTCTTCACGGAGGCAACCGCCTGGCTTCCAACTCATTGATTGAAGCGGTAGTTTATGCCGATGCAGCCGCCAAGCATGCGTTGAGCGTATTGGAACGTTATGATTTCAACGAAGACATCCCCGAATGGAACGACGAGGGCACCATCTCCAACGAAGAGCGTGTGCTCATTACGCAAAGCATGAAGGAAGTGAACCAGATTATGGAATCCTACGTAGGCATCGTCCGCAGCAACACCCGCCTGACCCGCGCATGGAACCGCCTGGATATTCTTTACGAGGAGACGGAAAAACTGTTCAAGAGCAGCAAGGCCACCCGCGAGCTTTGCGAACTGCGCAACATGATTAACGTAGGATACCTGATTACCCGCCAGGCCATGGAGCGCAAGGAAAGCCGCGGACTGCACTATACGATAGACTATCCGCATCCGCAGAAATAAACGGTTATGGCACACTTCAACGAGTATCTGAACTTTTTGGAACTTTCTCCTTTGATTAAACATTTCCTGCAAAACGGGAAAAAACGTCTTTACAAGAAAGGAGAGTTCTTTTGTCAGGCAAGTGAAGTGTGCCATAACATTGCCTATATCTCCCAAGGAGGTTTCCGTTACTTCTACCTTGATACGGAAGAAGACAAACATATCATTGGCTACAGTTTTGAAAAGGATTTTGTGGTAGACTATGAGTCATTCACAAAACAGACACCCGCCATTGTTTATACGGAAGCAATCAAGGCGAGTACCGTCTATCAATTATCTTATAACCAATTGGAAGCATTTTGGGCAGCAAGCCAGCAAAACCAGTTATTAGGCCGTAAGATTGCAGAAAACCTGTTCTGTATGACTTATCACCGGCTATTGAGTCTATATCCGAATTCTCCTAGAATACGCTATCAAGAATTATTGAGAAGATGTCCCGACATCGTTCACCAGATAAGTCTGAAGGAAATCGCTTCTTTCTTGAATATCTCTCCATATACCTTAAGCCGCATCCGACGGGAAATAACTTTCGGATAAAAAGATTAATTTCTTGCTTCAAGGCAAGAAATTGCAATTTTAATATATTTATTTTTGTCAAAATATTACAAACTGCTATCTTTGTAAATACCTATTATCTAATCTTATAGCAGACTGACATGAAAAGCAGTTGTATCTATACATGTATACTTTTGTGCTTGTACGTTTGCAACTTACACGGACAAACACTTGATGACAACATTGTCATTACACAATGCAGCGACTCCTATATCTTTATGGAAGAAGACGGTATTCCTACCGTACGCAACAGAAAAGAAACATCCTATGAAGCCACAAGAATGGGAACTGCATTGCAACCCTACACCTACTACGGAGAATTCATTTCATTGGACGGAGCTTCCGCCAAAGGCGGAGGAAAGGCAGAATATAAAAGCATCACGCCGGAAAATGTCTTCTTCGACGACAGCAAGGTTTGCTTCTTCAACATCAATCTCGACCGTAAAGGAAAAAAGACGGAAGTTACGTTTAAACGTACTTTTCATGACCTGCATTATTTTACACGAATCTATTTGGGTGAGGATTATTTTATAAAAACAAAGCAAATAACATTCATCATTCCGCAATCCCTCTCCCATTTCCGGTTGACAGAAAGGAATTTTACTCCTTCTATTCACTGTGAACGCGGCATCAACAGTGCCGGAGACTCCTTATTCACTTATACCGTGACGGACATGCCGGCTATGAAAGACGAAAAACATATGCCGACATCAGGTAAAATATACCCCCACATACTGATAACCGGCTCATTTAAAGATGTTCACGACATGTACCGGTGGTCTAACGGACTGGCACAAGTAGACTGTAACATACCCGAACTCGACAGTCTATTAGCAGAAATCACCGAAGGCTGCCGCACGGACATGGAAAAAATACGTAACACATATGCCTGGGTACAACAAAAATATCCGTTATATCGCTTTTGAAGCAGGTATATTGGGACACAAACCCGATACTCCCGCAGAAGTGTTGCGTAAACGGTACGGCGACTGCAAAGGAATGGCAATCTTGCTCCGTACATTGCTGAAAGCACAAGGTTTTGATGCTCGCCTTACCGATATAGGCACTGTAGACATCCCCTACCGGATGAGCGAAATAGCTACACTTGCATCCGTCAATCACATGATATGCAGCCTTATCTACCAGGGAAAGACCTATTATCTGGATGCCACCAACGAATATATAAACGCGGAATTCATACCCGAAAGCATACAAGGAAGGGAAGCTGTAATAGAAAATGGAGAAAACTGTATCGTGCACACATTGCCCATGCTGAACAGCAGTGCATCTACAGACAGTTTGTCCTATATCTGTAGCCTATCCGACAAGCAAACGAACAAAGTATTGCAGGGCAATGTAACCCGTAGCTGGAGTGGAGACATGAAAGAATTTTTCCTCACAGCCTACCATGAAAACGATAAAAGCGGTCGGAAAGAGTATCTTCCCCGTATCCTGACCGGAGATAATCACAATTATCAGATTAATTCGGTCAGTTGGATACAGCAGGAACCTCAACAGGAATGGGCTGCTCTGACCGGAGAAGTAATAAACAGCAGTGCTGTACAAATAGCCGATAATGAGTTTTACATAGAGCTGGACCTTCACAATGACCTGTTTGACCAACCGATAGACACCGCCAAACGCATCCATGATTACGAGCTCCCGCTCCGTTGCCGCATCGTACGCCACACAGAACTGGAAATACCCGCAGGCTACGTACTTTCTTATTGCCCCAAAGGCATCTCAATCCATACGCCGCAAGGTATACTCTGTTGCTCTTACAAAACAGAAAGAAACAAAATCATTTTCCGGAAAATAATGGAGATAACCGAAAAACGTATTCCCCGCAACGAAATTACAATCTGGAATACACACTTGCGGAAATGGGCTGATGCATCCCACGAACAAATCATCCTCAAAAAACAATAATAATGAAACAGAACATGTTATTCCTGATGGGGGTGTTGGCACTTTTATTAACCACCCCTAATGCCAATGCCGATGACAAAGAGAAATACAAACTCTTTGCAGAGGAAACGAGAAAAGAAGTCTGGGCATTGAAACTGCCCGAATTTACCAACACGGCTGTTCCCGATAAATATAAAGATGAGTCAGCCGTCATTCTGGCAGCACACAGCCGGTTGGAAATCACCAAAAAGACCCGATTCAACGTCGGCGCCTTCCTCGGAGGATTTCATTATATCGACCGTGAAGTAAATTGTCGCGACTTATACCGTATGCTTGTGCAAATTAACGATAAAGCCGCTTTGAAAGAGTTCTCCGAATTTGATTATAAAGCGGAAATACGTAAAAAAGACTGGCGGTACGACGAAAACTACCAGCAAGTACTGGGCGTGCGCATCATCAAACCGGACGGTACCGTAAACGAAATAAGCACCGACGAATACATGACAGCCACCGAAGGCAAGAAAGACCAGGAACAACTTCAGAAACTTGCCGTACCCGGACTGGAAATCGGTGATAAGGTAGATATTTTCTTCTTCAACTACACTTCATTGGAAAACCACAATCTCGACCCGTTCGTCTTCCGGTTTCGCCAAAGCCACCCGATGCTTTCCTATACGGTACATTGCGAGATAGATGACAAACTTACTACCCAGTACCGTACTCTGAACGGCGCACCGGACTTTAAACAAAGCAAAGACGAAAACGGAAACATCCTGCTTGATGTGGCTGTAAAGGATATAGAACAAACCGAACCCGACTTATGGTACAACCCTATGCAGCAAACTCCAATGACATTGATGTACATCACCAATAGCAAGATGAAAAAATACACCTATATTCCAAAAAGCACCACAGAAAAAGGACTACAATCCAATCCTGATGCGGCTGCCATACAGGAAGACGACTGGGAATTTATAAAGCAAGCTCAAAAATATAGCGGATATGGCGGTTTAAGTAGCCCCAAGAAAGGTATCCGGCTTCTCCGCAACGTAAAGCAAATAAAGAAAAAGACTGGACAGACGAAAAAAAGCAGATTTCATCTACAATTACTATCGTTTTGCATTGTTATCGGACATTAAAAGTGATTGCAACAACGAGCTGTTCATCATCTATTTTCAGGGATTGCTGGATTGGGTGGATGTTCCCAATCTGTTTGGAATGGTTACCAACGAAGACAAAGAACCGCTTGACAAATTGACGAATTACCGCAACACCACCTGGCTTCTTGCACTTCCGGAAAGTCAGAAATACTACCTCCCGCCTACAGCCTACCTTATTCCCCATGAAATTCCTGCCCGTTATCAAGGCAGACAAGCCATCCTGGAACCGGATAAGAAGAAAGCCAAGAAGCTGAAGACAAAGGCCGAGCGGGAACATTTCAATCTGCCAGCAGGTACAGCCGATGATAACCAAAACATCACTACCATACAGGCCGACATCGACAATACGCTGCTCACCGTCAGCCGGAACGAATACCGCACCGGAACACAAAAAGAATACATGCAGTCTGCATTGGTTAAGCTGGAAGATGTGGATGCAGCCTATCGGCTCCTGCTTAGCATTGATAAGGAGTTTGCCGAAGAAGTAGGCAAGAAATACGCGGATGATCTTCGAGAAGCATTCCGAAAGGGCCGCGAACAGGAAAAGGAAGATTATAAATGGGAAATAGACTTCTACCACGGCGAAAATGCCAAAGAGTTGCTCGGCTATCAGATGCAATGTTTGGGTAATCGTCCGGACAGCGCAGCCTTTATTTATAACGTTCGTTATACAATGGATGGCTATATCCGAAAAGCAGGACCTAATTACGTGCTTTCCGCAGGCAGACTCATAGGTGAGCAGACGCAGATTGAAGGTAAGGAACGTAAACGCTCCGCCGACATTTATATGTCCGCTCCCCGCACTTTCCAATGGAATATCACTGTAAATCTTCCGGAAGGGTACAAAGCGGCTCCCGAAGGAGTAGAGAAGTTAAATGTAAAAGTAGAAAACGAATGTGGTGCTTTCATTGCAAAAGCTGTTACAGAAAACGGCAAACTTATATTGAATATCCTCAAACGATATAATCATAAGACAGAACCGGCTGCCAATTGGGAAAAACTGCTTCAGATTCAAGATGCTTCCAAAGCCTATGAAGCGCTTTCCGTAGTACTAAAGAAATAATATTACAGATAAAAAGCGGCCGAAAACCGGTCGCCGAATGAACCGGAATACAAGTTGCAGAGAAGATATGAAAAAGGCGCGGATTATACGAATATAACGGACAAAATATGCCGTATGCTTTCGTATAATCCGCGCCTGAATCCGGTATTTGGACAGATGTACCGGTTATCAATAGTTTTCCTTCTTCACCTCGAAGTAAGCCTGCGGATGCAAACAAGCCGGACACACCTGAGGAGCTTCCTTGCCTGTGTAGATGAAACCGCAGTTACGGCACTGCCATACCACTTCGCCTTCCTTGGCGAAAACAGAAGCGGTTTCGATGTTTTGGATAAAAGCACGGTAGCGTTCTTCGTGTCCTTTTTCAGCAATGGAAATATTACGGTACATGGCGGCTATTTCGGGGAAGCCTTCCTGCTCGGCAACATCGGCAAAGTGAGGATAGTCCAACGACCACTCTTCATGCTCGCCTGCAGCGGCAGCCTGCAAATTCTCCAATGTAGTGCCGATAACTCCTGCGGGATAAGATGCGGTGATTTCTACCATACCGCCTTCTAAAAACTTAAACATACGCTTTGCATGTTCTTTCTCCTGATCGGCCGTTTCGGTAAAGATAGCGGAGATTTGCTCGTAACCCTCTTTCTTTGCCACGCTTGCAAAATAAGTGTAGCGCATTCTTGCTTGTGACTCGCCGGCGAATGAAGTCAGCAGGTTCTTTTCTGTCTGAGTTCCTTTGATACTCTTGCTCATAATTCTTTTTATTAGTTAATATAATTACGTATAGATTGTTCGTATTTGCTTTATTTACAGTACAAAAATACAAATTTAGTTTTAATAATCCCCATTTTGCCTCATCGGATTTATCTATCACTCAACAGACAGCGTCTATTTCGTTTCATAAATCCGACGAGGCTGTTTTTTTAATGTCCAACCCATAACAAGTAATCCGATAGTAATAACAAAAAACGGCATATTTATGTTCGGGCATCCGTAAAACAATCATCTGCCATACCCGAAACAGGTTATCGGCAAAAAGAGCGGAATACGCGGCACCTGCTTAAATATCATTCTTCCGAAGGCTCTTTCTCAGACCGTTTTCCGGTTTATAAGGAATATAGCAGGCTACGTAGCGGATAAAAAGAGAAGAACAGACCGGAAAGGAACTCAAAAGAAGCTGAAAAAATACTTTTTGGAGAAAATTTAAACAGGCTCTTATAGTCATTTGCATTATTTTACCTAAATTTGCAATCTCTTTTCAAAAAGAGGGTGCACCGACAAATCGGATGGACACACCCTCACAGGTAAAAACAAAGTTTCTAAAATACAATGAAAGCGTTCGAATTCAAGCCAAAGCTATACACGGCTTTAAAAAATTACTCGAAAGAACTCTTCATGGCAGACCTGATGGCCGGTATCATTGTGGGTATCGTTGCCTTGCCGCTTGCCATTGCGTTCGGTATTGCATCAGGCGTATCGCCCGAGAAAGGTATTATCACGGCAATCATCGCCGGTTTTATCATCTCCCTGTTAGGAGGAAGTAAAGTTCAGATCGGCGGCCCTACCGGTGCGTTCATCGTCATTATCTACGGCATTATCCAGCAATACGGAGAGGCCGGGCTGATTGTCGCCACACTGATGGCGGGTGTCATCCTCATTCTTCTGGGAGTATTCAAACTGGGGGCAGTCATTAAGTTTATCCCCTATCCTATTATCGTAGGCTTTACAAGCGGTATCGCCGTTACTATCTTCACCACCCAGATTGCGGATGTATTCGGATTGAATTTCGGCGGAGAGAAAGTTCCGGGAGACTTCATCGGGAAATGGCTGGTTTATTTCCGTCATTTCGATACCGTCAACTGGTGGAATACGGTTGTCAGCATCGCCAGCATCGTTATCATTGCCATCACTCCGAAATTTTCGAAGAAAATTCCAGGCTCGCTCATCGCCATTATCGTAGTGACCGTAGCCGTGTACCTGATGAAGATGTATGGCGGCATCGACTGCATCGACACTATCGGCGACCGTTTCAGCATCAAAGCCGAACTGCCCGATGCCGTAATGCCCGCGCTGGACTGGGAAGCGATTAAAAACCTGTTTCCCGTTGCCATCACGATTGCCGTACTGGGAGCGATAGAGTCCTTGCTGTCCGCCACCGTAGCCGACGGTGTTATCGGTGACAAACACGACTCCAATACCGAACTGATAGCTCAGGGCGTTGCCAATATGGCTACTCCCCTTTTCGGCGGTATCCCCGCTACGGGCGCCATTGCCCGCACAATGGCGAATATCAACAACGGCGGCAAATCGCCCGTGGCCGGTATAGTACATGCGGTGGTGCTGCTCCTGATTCTTCTGCTGCTGATGCCGCTGGCGCAATACATTCCGATGGGCTGCCTGGCAGGCGTACTGGTGGTTGTGTCCTATAATATGAGCGGCTGGCGCGTGTTCAAGGCATTGTTGAAGAATCCGAAATCGGACGTTACCGTGTTACTGATAACCTTCTTCCTGACAGTTATCTTCGACCTGACAGTTGCCATCGAAGTGGGTCTGGTCATCGCCTGCGTGCTCTTCATGCGCCGTGTGATGGAGACGACCGAAATTTCGGTTATCAAGGATGAAATAGACCCGAACGCCGAAACGGACATCACAACGAATGAAGAGCATCTTATCATCCCGAAAGGCGTAGAGGTGTACGAAATCAACGGCCCTTACTTCTTCGGCATTGCAACGAAGTTCGAGGAAGTGATGGCACAGCTCGGCGACCGCCCCAAAGTACGCATCATCCGTATGCGCAAGGTTCCTTTCATCGACTCCACAGGTATCCATAACCTGGAAAGCCTTTGTAAAATGTCGCAGAAAGAAAAGATAACCGTCGTGCTCTCCGGCGTAAACACAAAGGTGCATCAGGTATTGGAAAAGGCGGATTTCTACACGCTTTTAGGCAAAGAGAATATCTGCCCCAACATCAACGTGGCACTGGAACGGGCACACAAATTGGTTGAATGACCCGGCAATTGCAAACCGCCTCTCTTTAATTACAGGAAAAGACAATCGTATCGTCATGGCAAAAAGAAAAAACAGCAAGAAGCAATCTCAAGGAGTGATTTACCTGATAGTGCTGGCATGTCTGGCACTCATCTGCCGTGAACCGATAGCCCATGCGCTGCAAGACAAGCTTCCTGTAATTAAAGAGAGGATAACGCAAAAAGCAACACCCGCCATCACCGGAAGCCCCCTGCTTCCCGCCCCCCTGAAAAACGTGCCCGAACAGATATTGCACCGCAAGGGCTATATCACTTCGTACAACCGCGAACACAAGATACCCAACTGGGTGGCATGGGAACTGACACCCGAAAAACTGATAGAGCGGGAAAGCCGTACCGACAAATTCCTGCCCGACCCCGACCTGCCCGAAAACCAGGCTGTGACTACCGACGACTATAAACGCTCCGGCATGGACCGCGGACACATGTGCCCCGCCGGCGACAACCGCTGGCACTGGAAAGCCATGCAGGAAAGTTTCTACATGACCAACATCTGCCCTCAAAACCACAATCTGAACCGGGGCGACTGGAAAGAACTGGAAGATGCCTGCCGCCTGTGGACCAAAAAAAGAAGGAAAGCTATACATCGTATGCGGTCCTGTCCTTTACCGGCAAAAACACCGTACCATAGGCAGGAAACACAAAGTTACCGTGCCTGAAGCTTTCTTCAAAGTCATACTCAGTACCCGCAACGGGCATCCTAAGGCCATTGGCTTTATCTTTAAAAATTTATCAGGAAATCATCCGTTAAAAAACTATGTCAACAGCGTGGATGAAGTGGAACGCATCACTGGCATCGACTTTTTTCCTGCTCTGCCGGATGATGTTGAGAAAAAGGTTGAAGCCATGCAAGATTTAAATTTATGGAGCTTTCGCTAACTGTTAACCTTTTTTAACCCTACGGATTTAAACATGAAGGTGTGTCGTAATGCACGATTCACCTTCATACATAATGACGGCATATAGTACCTTACGCCAACGGAAGGCAAGGTAGAAAGCCAGCCAGAAGAACAGAAAAAGGAACTCCAACGTATACAAGAAGAAAATAACCGATTGCATAACTAAATCAGAAACCTGCAAACCTATAAGGAAAAGGCGCACCGGGAACTGTGCCGGATGCGTGATAAATCTTTCTTCAGTGTTCCAATTAGTTCCTTCCATTACTAAAAAAGGGCTATGCCTTCACAGACATGCCCTCTAAACATTGTTAAACTTTAACAGTTCTTCTCTTAAAATAGAAAAGACTATGAAATTTATTTTGAGAATTTTATATTGTTAAACAGAGGTGTCAAAACATCTCTAAAAATCTCGGACTTCATTTTCTATTTCTTCGGGTACCTTATCGCAGCGTTCAAACTTTTGTACATCTGATGGAGTATCTTTTATAGTCCAAATCATGGAAGTGGCCAAAAGATTGGTTACGATATAGGAATTAGCCCATTCACCATTGCCGAAATCATAGTTTCCACTAATGATATAGCCTAAATCCTTTTCTTTCTCAATTTCAAAACTACCCGTCTTGAGATTAGAGTACATACTGCTAAACTTATCATACATTTTATAAGTCTTATCCTTGCGGCTGAATGTAATGTAGCAATAACTGCCTTCTTGCAAGGGGGCGCCGTTCCATTCCACTAACTTCCAGGTCCCGTCCAGATTAGCAGCTGTAACGTCCAATGTGGCCAGTACTTCCTCGTCATCGTCACAGCCTGCGAAACAGAAAAGCGTCAAGAAAAGCGTCATTATTCTGAATAAGGTTTTCATATTTCTTGTTTTCATTTTTTTAGTTTTTTAATAATTACTTCTATCGTTTTTTTCCCGAAGGTTTGCCTATCACACCATCTATAATGAGAGAAAGATGTTTCTCCTCAGTATGGAAGCTGGGCAATTTTGCCTTATCAAGTGTAATCACAAGATCACCTTCCTGTCCGGGAGTAAGTACCGCAGGCTCGGTATGGAATTTTAGGCATGAAGGCAGCAGTAAAGCATTCAGTTTAAGCGGATGATCTCCACTGTTGGCACATGCTATGCGCTCAATGGTTGTCTTTCCTGCTCTGCTGAATGACACCTGCTTGCGTGTAAGCCGCAGATGTCCCATATTTTGAGGCAGGTGCTTCCATTCATCAGACGAACTGACATAGCCGCATAGTGACAATCGTGCCACAGGTGAAAAATCGGACAGATTGGTATATACCAATGCTTCTGCATCAATTGTGCCTGGTCTGTTCTTGGGATGAAAAGTCAGACTAATAATACTTTCCTCATTGGGCGCCAATGGCTTTTTGCTGAATCCGGCAGCTGTACAACCACACGTAGTAGTAACTTTGTTCAACGTAATGGTTTGCTGACTTACATTCTGAAAACGGAAGTATACGGTTTTGGGCTGACTTTTTTCATTTAGAGTACCTACCGACAGGCGGCACGTATCAAAATGAAGAAACTCCCCGGCTTGCTCCAACAAAACTGGATGTACCTTGGCTTCTATCTCCTCACGGGACATTAACCGCCATTCCTGCGCTTTTATTACAGGAATGGAACCGGTTAACCCGCTCACAAAGAGTGTCAGTATCATCAACTGTCGTTTCTTCATGTCTATTTAATCTCTCAATTATAACCAGCCATTCTCACCAGCATTTTTACGAACAGTAATGGTTATTGTCTGTGATTTACTGCCAGCCTGGATAGTCACAATCGTACTACCGTCTGCAACGCCATTTACAGTCAATATTGTCTTGTCTACACTTATAGTTGCGATATTTTCATCGGCAACGGTACAACTGTAGCTCAGGCTTTCTCCATCTATAAAATAACGGGCCAGATCAATAGATGTACTTTTTCCCGTTGCCAGATATACATTTGGCACAATCATGTCTGAACCGTGATTACCAATAGCCTTGAGCAATGCACCGGCATCTACCAGCCTACCCATTTTTCCTTTACGCTCTACCAGATTCATCAAAGTTGGAGGAGCACCAAAAGTTGTGTGATTGTAATAATACAGTTTTTCCCCTTTTTCATCGTAGAAGTTATAGAACTGGTCATTGGCAGTTTCTTTCATCAGTTCAATGAACTCCGCTGCCTTGAAATGGCGACGCTCTTTCACTGCATACGACAGACCCAGGGCTGCTACACCCGATACGTGGGGACAAGCCATGGAAGTACCTTCCATATAGGCATAGTACGGTTGTCCGTTCTTGATACCTGTAGAGAGTATCAGACCTTGCGTTTTCCCTTCCCAGGCAAACTGGTCGTCGGATACTCCTGGCGTGCCGTAGTAATCGCCGTCACCGCCTGGTGCACAAAGAGTAATCTCTTCACCATAGTTGGTATAGCTAGACGGAGTATAGTCGGCAGCAATGGCGCTGACAGAAATACATTTCGAATAGCCTGCAGGGAATGAAGAAGAAGGCGCATATTCGTTACCTGAAGCAAAGATAGCCAAACCACCGTCTATCACTCCGTTGGGTGAACCGGCATTGTGGATGAAGTAATCCAGTGCTTCCTTTTCCAACGGATACTGGTTTACCCAGTCCTGCTCGTCTTTCGGTCCGGGAGTATAGCCCAACGCCTCGTTGGCATCCGGTGAGTTGTAACCCCAGCTACACTGCAGAATCACAGCACCATTGTCGGCGGCATACTTGATGGCTTTGGCTTCAGCTGCCAAGGTACATCCATACGCACCATCGAACAGCTGACAGGTCATAATCTTAACTCCTGAATTTTCTGTTCCGTCACCACCAGCAATACCTCCTACGCCTTCGTTGTTGTTATTTACTGCTGCAATGGTTCCTGCTACGTGAGTACCGTGACCGGTATCTTCTGCAGATGTCCAACTGATTATTCCGGTATTCTTCACAAAGTTATAGCCGTAGCGGTCGCCTTTATAGCCATTTCCGTCCTTGTCTTCAGTAGAACCGACTTCTTCGGCTTCATTGGTCCACATGTTGCCAATCAAATCCGGGTGGTTCCACATTACACCTTCATCGAGTACTGCTACAATGATGGATGGATCTCCTTTACAAAGTTTCCAGGCTTCGCCGCAATTTACGTCTGCACCGGCAATGGCTCCGGCACGTCCTTCTTTTACAAAATCATAATCACCTGTGTTCTGGTAATGCCATTGGTGTTTCAGTCCCGGGTCATTGAAAGTTAGTCCTTCGCTGGTTCGGGTCACATGTTGCAAATCGTTAGCCGAAAGATACAGAGGTTTTTTCTTCGGATCGTAGGCACGTTGAATGGTAGGGTTACTTTGAATCTTGGAGATTTCACCCAGCTTTCTGAGTTTCCGGGCAGCTTCTTTCAAGTCGGTGTCTTTGTCAAAGCGAACAATATACCACAAGTGCATACCTGCTTCACGGGTACGTTTTTCAGTTTTGGGATCTACCGGGAACACTCTTTCAAAGTGATAGGCACCCAGAATGTTGAGCACCTCATCGGTCGAAGGAATACCCGACCGGGTGGATACCCCACCAGCACGCGTCAACGTCTGGTCCAGAATATCACTCATTTCAGGGACGAACTTGATAAGCAGTTCGCCGTCAGCAGCTCCCATGGGAATTTCAAGTTCAGGAACCTGAGAGGTGGCATTATCTGCCACCCACTCATTGTCCTGACAAGAAATGACCGATAGAGCGCATGCTAATGCATAAATATATACTTTCTTCATAGGTTATTTCTTTTATTCTTCGGGGTCTGTAATTTCTTCATCGCCTTCCACCTCGTACTTGTTTCGGTAGAGTGGGAATGCTTCGAAGTAATATTCAAAGTTGGTAGGTACGTTACTGAATTTTACCGGTGCACCTTGAGAGTCGTAGCCCATCTCCTGCTGGTTGAAAATCAGTACTTCAGGAAACCATTCCATCAGTTTCGGGTGATAGAGCAACCATTTTGGCAGTTCTCCGGTGAAATAGTTCAGGTTAAGAGAAAGCCTCTTCATGTTCGGCAGAATCTTTGGAATTCTCTTATTAAGCAGATAGTTTAGCGTATCGCCATATTGCTTCAGGTCTTCTTTCTGCCATTCGGGTTGCCCTTCGTAAGTAGGCAGTGTGCCTTCCAGATAGTTATAAGACAATACCAACTCTTCCAAATTTTCCCACAAGAACAACTGATCTATTTCAGTGGGGTTTTCGTTCATGTTGATGTGGAAGCCCAATTCGGTGTCCTTGTCATATTGCGAATCTTTCAGACTGTTAACTGTCCAACGACGGTTACCGTTGAATTTCAAGCTTTTCAGTTTTGTGAAATCATTTTTGTTTAGCACTTCGGGCACACGGGTAAAGTTGTTGGCACTCAAGTCGAGTACTTCCAGTGTGCTGCCCAGTCTTGAGAAGTCTTTGGGCAGGGCTACCAATCCGTAGCCGCCAATTTGAAGGTTCTTCAGGTATTTCAGCTCACAGATGTCGCTACCCAACTCAATGTTCAACAGCATAGTGTTTTCGTTACCATATACTTGAAATGTTTCCAGGTATTTCAGGTACTTCACTTCCTGCGGGAGTGATTCCTTCGTTCCCACGGTACCGAAATTCACAGCACGTACCCGTCCCACGGCTTCCGGTGCGGGCAAGCCTTCGGCATTGCGTTCCCACAGCTTCACGTTTTCCCAGTATATCATATTCTCACTGGAGTTAATGCTGATACCTGATGCCATACGTTCGCAAATGGTCAGGATGGCCAGCGAGTCTCCTGCGCGGTCATCGGTAATTTCGGGCGATGCCTCTTGGGTAATCAGGATGGGAGTGACAGTCACGTCATCAGGGTTTCCTCCGTCTTCCAGAATGGGCTGGAAGTTGACTCTGGCCTGACGTTCTATCCATTCCGGGTTCATGTTCCATTCAAAGCGTACCTTGTAGCTTTGAGGGCGTGCACTTTCTATGTTGAATGACGGCTCGTTCTTCTTGTCTACGTAAATCCAGTCTTCCAGTTTTGCGCCTTCTTCATTTTCCGTCAGCCATTCATAGGTTATCTTGAAAGAGACGTTTGCCGTGATGATGGCTTCAAAGTAACGTTTCTCCAGCACATCGGAAGCCTTTATCTTCACATCAGCTTCCTTTACATGAATCATTTTTCCGTATCCCAACTGGGTGACAGTAACGGTTTGCGGACTTTGTCCCTTGGGCATGAAACAGATTTCTGCTTCACGCGCATCATTTTGTAAAGCCTGGTCTATAGTTATTACACATTCTGTATTTCCGAATCCGTTGGCCGGTGAAATGCTTAGCCACGGCTCAGATGATTTAGCCACCCACTCTCCTTCCGAACTAATGGTGACTATCTCCTTTCCTCCTTCTGCATTGGCGGCTATTTCGGTCTTGCTTAGGCTGAATCCGCTGACAGCAACATTTTCGTCGTCATCGCAAGCGGTGAACCCTCCCAGACAGAGCACCAATCCTAATGCTATTTTAAGTAACTGTTTCATTTTCTTTTTTATTTCATTTATTCTAATAAAATATCACACCCCTGGATGTTTTGTGTCTTATCGTAGATAAGCTGGTATTGTCCGGCTTGTATATAGGGACACACGGTAGTCAGGTCGATTGAAATGTTCGGGTTGTCCTTGATTTCAAAGATGCGGATATAGGGTGATATGGTATCTTCAATCTTGCGCAAGTCGTTTGAGCCGATGAAGAATGCCGACAGGCTGGGACACTTGTAAAGCCCTTCCGGCCATTGGCTAAGACAGCGTAATCCGCTTTCGTCACGCTGGTGGCGGATACCGAATACCGTCAGGCTGCTGCAATTCAACGGAGCTACCGGAAATTGGGAGAACTGGTTGTAGCTGAATTCTATACCATAGACATAGGGCATGTTCTCAGGAAGGAAATCCTCGAAAGGTATCTCTTTCAGTTTGTTGAACTGGAAGTCCAGACTGGTCAGCAGGTATGAGTTCTTTCCCACCAGGTCTCCTTTCTTGATGGTGGTCATACCGTTGCCACTCATAATCAGTACGGTTAGCGGAGAACCTTTCTTAATCAATGTACCGGGAAACTCGGTCAGGTGATTGTACGAAAGGTCCAGGTTGCTGGTATTGATACCGCGGTGGCTATCTCCGTCCTCAAGACCCGTAATCTGGTTGTGCGAGAAGTTCACCGAACCGATGGTATATTTGGAAGCGGCGTTGAAGATATTGGGTACCTCTTTCAACTGGTTGTACGAGCAGGTGAAAGATTCCATGTCATAGTATCCGCAGTAATATCCGTCCACATCTTCTATCTTGTCAATCTGGTTGTAGTCCAGATAGACCTTGGACAGGTTGATTTCCTTACCGAAAGCATGTACGGTACTTATCTCATTGCTTGTCACGTCGAGCATACCCAGTTTCACCATCTTTTTCAGCTGGTCGTGTTCGGGGGTAGCTGTCAGTTTGTTGTAGCCCAGGTACAATACCTGAATCTTGTCACCGCTCTTACCGTCGATGAAGTCATTCCAGTTGTCCAACAGCACATCGCCCGGAATTTTTTGGGTTGCAGGCCACATTCAGCATTTGGAGTTCAGGCAGTTCTGCTAATATATTCATCGGAAGGGTAGTCAGCTCCTTGCAGTTGTAAATCTCCATGTCGGTAAGCATGGTGAAGTTGTTCCAGCTCCATTCTTCCTCCTCTTCTTCAAATGCTTCGCGGTAAGCCGATAGACTGGCATCATCCACCAGTTTCGTGCAGAAGTTATCCGCCACAATCGGAGAATTGGCGATGAAGAAGTTCTCCAGCTTAGTACAGCGCATCAGAGCCTTGGAGATACCGGTAATCTTGTTGGTCAGATTTCCAAACTGCACGTCTTTCTTGTCGATGCGGTTGCTTTTCACGATAGGCTTGAAGTTGGGATTGGCGTTGATACCGTCAATCAGAATGTCGGACAAACCTTCGCGTACGTCACGATACAAAAACTTCTGCTCGTAGTCCATGCGGATTTTCAGGCGTTGCTCTTGCGTCATGTTGTAAGTTACGTCCTTGAACAGGTGTCCGCCCACCAGTTCGTCGTGTGCACCCAAGTTCAGGATACGCAACTCGGTCAGCTGGCCGATGGCATCGGGCACTATGCCGTTAGCGCCGAAGCCCGAAATTACGATCGATGCTACCCGGCCGTTGTCCAGCAACTGTACTCCCGGCTGGTAACCCCACATATCGATTTCCTTGTCAAAATTCCAGTTACAGCCCATAGGTGCAGCTTCACCGTAGTATTTCCAGTTAGGACCGTCCAAAGCCTCCCAAATTTCTTTCAGAGCCATGTAGTCCTTCAAATATTCAGCCGTTGCAGCCAACTGGATAGGTACTGTGGCTTCTGATTCTTCGTTATCTTTCACAAAGAAGGTTTCTGAAGTAGGTACGGTAGCTATTTCCAGCAATTTGCTGGTTTCACATTTCTTGTCAGAGTAAGTAGAATAGGAACTAATCTGATAGCTACCTGCTTTCAACCATACGGTTGTGTCGCAGAGCGCATAACTGTCTTTCAGATTTTCCACATACTTCACCTGCACTTTTTCAATGGTAGTCACTTCTTGCGTAAAGAGGTTCTTTACCGTAATATTGATACCCTTGATATTAGCGAACGGGTAATCTTCATAGCCACTGTTGGCACGAGATGCAGCTTCGGTTTCCGGCAGGCCGTGTTTGACCAGCTTGAAGTTGACCAACCCGCGGGCTACTGCATCGACAAACAACTCTTGTTCTTTAAGTCCGCCAGCCACTACACTGAATTGATAGTTACTGGGTGTACCGGCATAAATCTGCTTGTTCAGTTTGTCATACAGATAGTAGCCAATCAGTTTGTAGCTGCCTGCCAGCAGTTCCAGCTTGTCACTGCGCAGACCAAATTCAGCATTATCAGCATTATAGCTGTTGAGCATCAAGGTTTGTTCAATGGTGTTTCCGTTGTAGAGCATCACCACCTTGATTTTCTTGGCATCGTCCAGCTTATCCAGCATGTCGGTGCCTCTCGTTTCTGCTCCCTTGGTAGCAGCCGATGCACTCTTATAGATTTTGAACTGCACATAGCCGAAGGCAGTTTGCTGCAATTCATCATCGTCATCGGAGCAACCGGTGAATACCGTTGTCATCAGTAAGAGCCCAATGACAAAGGGAATGAAGTGGAATAATTTATTTAGTTTCATTCGATTCAATTATTGATGTATTAATATGAAAATTATTGTTTAGGTGTAATCATCAATACTTTTTTGGGACTATTTTCATAGTCTTTGAACACGACATACATGTGCGTGCCATCCCAATCATTCGGGATTGTAATTCCCATTGAATCACCTGTTTGTTCCAGTTCAATTGTGTCAGTAATTTCCTGGGCTTGCTCATTATGTACTTCTACAGAGTATTCTGATGACATCATAGGTGAAATAAGATAGAAGTCCCCATTATTAGCTTGAATAGACTTCATTACTATATCATTACCCCAATTATCTTTTATAAATTTAATTTCAAATGAATCGGTGATTTCATCGCAATTAATAACTTGAAAACCATTAAGCTTCACTGTAAATTCCTGCTTTGCTTCCTGTTTAATATCTTCTTGCGTAAATTCCATTAACATGTTAAAGTTTTGATATTTACTAAGAATTCCATATTCACCTGTAGATTCATCATAACCTATCAGTCCATCATTGCCTTTCTCACAAAATGGATCAGCTGCAACTTGTTCATAAAGTGCTTTGGGTAATACAAGTACATAACCAATTCTTTTTTCATTGCTAGGATCTACAGTAACTCTAACTTTGTTTTTACCGTTGTTTGTAGTGTGTATCCAGTCAACCAGTTCTTCGTCAGGATTTTCTGGGTCAGGGATGCTTGTCTTAAAAATAGTTATTCCATCTTGCTCGCATTTTTCGACAAAAACAGATACGAAATCATCATTCAAAACATCTACCGTATATTCAACAAAATTATTGTAGGTGAGATTCACACTTGTTCCTTCAGCTCCTGTACTACTTGTCTGCGTAAATGTGTCTCCTTTTAATGAAACTACCCAATTGAATGCATTAGGACCGCTAAGCTTCATATCTTTCGGATCCATACCCTTGTAATTTACAGTATAAGTATATACCTGTTTACCTTCTTCGTCCTGAAAGTTGATATTGCCTACCTGTACATATTTACTGAAATCCGGGCGATTTTCTACTACCTTGATACCGAATTCTACTTCTTGGTTGGCAGAGCCTACTATGGAACCTCCTTCGATAGAAAGCCATTCAGGACGGTTGGTAGCTGCAAAACGGAAGTTTGCTACCGCTTTATATGTGATGAAATCATTATAGCCAGCTTCGATACCTTCTTCTGCCGATACTTCCACCCATTCATCGCCTGCACCTTTTTTGATAGAGTTTGAACGTACGTCCGGCTGCATTACGGGTTACTTCAGCCAACACAGCTTCCTGTCCGTTCATACTGATAGTGATGGAAGCAACGGTCGTATTATCATAGTCCTGACCTTCGTCAGAGATACCGATGGTTACGGTTTGTTTACCAGCCTTGCCCGAGATGGAATATTCCTTCACACCCTCTGTAGCTTTGGCAGCCGGAGTTCCTTCCGTAATAAAATAACACCATGTGCTGGAGGAAGTCAGCGTCCAGTCGGCTACAGCATCAAATGTCAAGCTTTTAGTCTCACTGGCTGCACCGCCAATTGTTTGCTTTTCAGGGAAGGTTACAGTTGCTACGTTGTCATCCTCGTCGTCGCAAGCTGTTACGGCAAAAGCCATCAGCAGACTGATGAAGAACCATCCCAACGTAAATTTGTTCTTTTTCATCTTATTCTATGTTTTTTTGTTTCTAGTAAATTATTTCTTTTCAAAATCAGTTTTCACCGTTTCAGATACCAGCATGCTGCCTTCCAGATACAGCCTCTTAGCTTCATCGTTGCTTATCCATTCAATGGCGCTGGCAAAAGTTCCTACTACATTGTTGCCAGCCATGCCCGGTACATACAGTGTGAAGTACTGGAAGATGAACTGTTCGCAGGTACTGTAGTAAGATACACCGCTGCTAGATTGATAGAGGTGGAGATAACCATCGCCGTAGTTGGTGCCGAAAGCTTCGGCTGTAGAGGCAAAGGTCTGTTCATCCATTTCAATCAGCGGATTCAGGATGTCGTTTGTCGTGAAACGGATTTTCACATTATAGCCGTCGTAGAAGAAGTCCTTCATGATAATGGTGTTTTCTTCTTCGGGGTCGATGATTGCCTTGATCAGACGGTTATCTACGTTGGGCATAAATTCCTGCATATAGGTAGAAGTCAGCACAGCATATCCGTTGAAGAGGTTGATGTCGAACGGACAGCATTTCTGCAGGATAACCTTGGCTTCATAGCTCTTTTCATACAAATCCCATTGGTCAGCTTGCTGCGTGAGCAAACGCAGGGTGAGACCCAGCGAGTCGGTAGCTGCAATGGCATCGTAATTACCGCGGATGCGTACGTTGGCAGCCCGTTCACCGGCCTTGATGGTAATGGTGTTTGATTCAATAGTGTAGTGTTTTCCCTCAATGGCGTTGCTCTTTTGGTCTATAACCTCTACGGCTACCGTGCGGTCATAGCTACAGGCTTCTGTAGCGGCTACAGGAATATCGAAGACTTCTTCGTTGTTCTGTACAGCCAGTACAGTGAGCGTATCCGAGAACAGGATATAGTTTGGACCGTCATAGCTGGGACGCTCTGCATCGCCGCAACTGGTGATGGCGCACATCAGCAGTGCCAGCATGCTCATCAGTCCGTAATTTATCTTTCTCATTGTTATACTTATGCTTTATAAATGATGAATCTATTCTTATTTATTGCTCTCGTTAGGCTGAATCTGGCTACCCGGTGATTCCAGTTCGTGTTTCGGAATGGGCCATACAAAGCGTACGTCATCCGCTTCAATCTTCAGCGAACTACCGTTGGTCAGTGATTGTTCCTGCGGTTTGCGTTCGAAGCCTTTGTGCCAGCGTTTCAGGTCTTGCAGGCGGAAGCCTTCCATATACAATTCGCGCACACGTTCTTCTTCGATAATTTCCAGCCAGTTTTGTTCGCTGACCGAGATACTTCCGTTACCGCCTTGAAAGCGGGCACGACGTAAATCGCTGAGGTCTTTGCTGGCACCGCTGTAATTCTTCTGATTGGCGCGGGCTTCTGCACGAATCAGGTATTGCTCTGACAGACGGAATACTTTCGGCATACATATATGCAACATATTCTGAGCTATGAAAGATTCATTTCCGAAATATTTGGCTACCAATGGCCACTGCAGTCCGTGCGGATAACCGGTAGGCTGTGTCACGAAGTTGGCTGCAAAACGTAGGTCTTGTTCTGAATAGAGGTTCAGCACCCAAGTTGCCGGTACATAGTCGGGCTTGAAGCTTTGGAAGTCATAGTTGAAGAAGATCTGACCTAAAGCGCCGCCGTAGCTGCTGATTGTCATACCCACTTTCCAGATAATCTCGGTACTTTCATCGTTCGACCACATATACTGATAAGCGTTCTGTGAGCTGGTTATCATATCGTTCACATTGGACAGTTTGTAGTATTTGCTGTCAATCACCTTGGAAGCGTATTTCTCAGCGTCTTTCCAGTTCTGCATGTAGAGAGCCACACGTGCACGAAGTGCATAGATGGTGTATTCACAGAAGTAAGGTGTGCTGTAAAGAACTCCATCGAAATCATCTTCCAGCTTCAAGTACTCGGCTGCTCTTTCCAAATCATCCAGAACAAACTGATAAGAGGCTTCCAGTGATGAACGGATGGTAGGTTCGTCACCGTCGTAGTGTGACTTCAGTACCACGCCCAGTTCGTTGGCTGCTGTAGCCGGGTCGTAAGCCTTGCAGAAGAGTTTAATCAATTCTGAATAAGCCAGTGCGCGGGCAAAGTATGCTTCTCCGCAGTATTGGTCCAGACGGTCCAAGTCATCGTCGTTGGTAGTATTCTGACGTACTCGGTCTACGTTGTCCAGCATAAAGTTACAGCGGGTAATAACGTTGTAGAGTCCGGCATATACCGATTCATATTCGGGTTCCGTAGCCAGAATATTCCAGCGCCATGTATTACCAAACTGGTTGGAGTAGCCGTTCACGGCATAAGCCAAATCCGCCTGGATATCCGGCAGTAGGGTCAGATAGCCACTGTATAACGCTCCGTTCAGCCAGGAAGCGTAGATACCAATTATGGCCTGGTCTACTTCATCCACAGTGGTGATGGCCTTGTCGGCAGGCACCATATCATCCGGATACTTGTCCAGACAAGCAGTGGTGCTGAATACCAGAGTGGCCATGAGCAGATATATTTTTATATTTTTCATTTTTCGTTGATTCGTTAATTAAAAATATTAGAAAGAGAGTTCCAAACCGAACGAGTATTGGCGCGACATGGGATATTGTGCCTGATACATGTTAGTAAATGCTTCCGGGTCAAGTCCGCTGAATTTGGTAAATGTAAGCAGGTTCTGACCTTGTGCATAGATACGTGCGTTAGTGAAAAAATTCGTCTTTTTCATCCATTCTTGCGGGAATGTATAGCTGATCATTAAATTCTTCAAACGCAGGAAAGAGGCATCTTCCAGGAAGCGCGAGTCCATCTGCGGAGTGACTCCCCAACGGGGAATGTCTGTCACGTCGCCCGGTTTCTTCCAGCGGTCGTAGAGCAGGCGCTTGGACTGGTTGAATCCGGTATACAGACCATTACTCTCTTCGAAGAAGCGGTCGTTGTTGAACATCCAGCGGTCAGCTACCCAACTGAACTGGGCATTCACTGAGATACCTTTCCACGTAAGAGTAGTACCGAAACCGCCTTGCCAGGGAGCCAGGTAGTTCTTACCCACCATCACCTTGTCCGATTCTCTGAATTCGGTGGTAAGGTTACCCTCTTTGTCATACCACAGAGGATCACCGTTTGCAGGGTTCACACCGGCATAGCGGTTGATGTAGAATTCTCCCAGCGGACGACCAACTACCCATTTGGTGGAAGTGTTGGGCAATTCGTATTCCTGTACACCGTTATACAGTTCCTTGATTTCATTCTTGTTATAGGATACATTGGCACTGAGATTCCAAACAAAATCTCTCAGACGTAATACGTCTGCATTGATGGCCAGTTCCACACCCATGTTGGTCATCACACCGATATTGTCCCAACGGAAACCGTTGTTTCCTTCAGAATAAGACTGTGGCACTTCCATCAGCATGTCACTGGTACGCTTGTGGTAGAGTTCCAAATCTACATTGAAACGCTCGAAGAATCCCAAATGAAATCCTAAGTTCGTGGTCCAGGTTGTCTCCCAGCTTAATTTTCATTTCCTTTCTGTTGTGGAGCGATACCGGCCGCATCCATGTAAATCCAGCCACCGCTAGCCAGTGCCAGATGGTCGAAGTTTGGAATTTCAGAATTACCTGACGTACCTGTACTGAACGATACTTGTGCATTGTGCAGCCAGTCGTATTTTTGCAAGAAACGCTCTTTCTTGGCATTCCACATCAGACCTACTGACCAAAACTTACCCCAACGGTGATCCTTACCGAAACGTGAAGAGGCATCAGTACGTAGACCAAGCTCCACATAATAACGGTCATCGTAATTATATTCCGCACGACCGAAGAAAGACAGGAATGAATAAGCTGTTGTATTATCCTGCCAGCTTGAGGCACGTGTACCTGAAGTTACGTTGGTCAGGAAGTCGTTATTCTGACCACGTGTTGTCACGTTGAAACCTTCAGCCTGGTAGTCCACCCCTTCCTGGCCCACCATTACATTGAAATGATGGTCGTGTCTTACATCGAAACGGTAGTTCAGCGTATTGGTCACTGTCAGGTTAAGAATATCGTTCGACTGACGACCGGCTACTCCCAGACCGTTGTTCAACTGATAGCTCGGGAATGATTGCATGAATCCGGTAGAGTGCGTATAGTCTGCACCGAACTGTACACGGTAAGTCATGTTCTCTATCGGCGTTACTTCAGCAAAAAGCACGCTCAATACCTTATACTTCTTGTTTGTCACCGGATTATTGTCCATCCATTCAATCGGATTAACCGTCGTACCGGTCCATCCACCGTTGGCATTGGTTGCCAGTGAACCGTCGGGATTATACGGATTCCAGTAAGGAAGCATGAAGCGGCAGGCAGAGATGGGCGATGACAAACTGTAGCTACCTTGATCGGCCTGCTCCACTTCTTCATAGGTAACCATGGAATTGGTACCCACTTTCAACCAGTTGCTGGCTTTTACCTCTGCGTTGGCACGCATGGAGTAACGGCGAAACGTAGAGCCTTGAGCAATACCATCCTGATCGTAGAAACTTCCTGAAACGAAATAGTTCAAGCGTTCGGTAGCGCGGTTGATAGAAAGGTCGTAGTTTTGTAGCATGGCATTGTCGTTGAACACCATATCCCGCCAATTTACGTCGGTCTGGCTCAACAAGTCATAGTCTTGACCGGCATCCAGACCGACTTCCTTTTCAAACTGAATACGTTCAGCCGTGTTCATCAGATTCCATTCACCTTTGGCTAACTGTGAGATACCCCACTGTGTACGTAAGGTAATGTGTGCTTTGTCCATGGACCGTCCGCGTTTGGTAGTGATTACTACTACACCATTAGCAGCACGGGCACCATAAATAGAGGTAGAAGACGCATCCTTCAGTACGGAAATATTTTCAATGTCACTCGGACTGATAGTGTTGAAGTCACTGCTGGAAATGGGTACACCGTCCAGAATGAACAAGGGAGAGGTACCTGAAGTGATGGAGTTGGTTCCACGGATTTGAAAAGCCGCTGCCTTGCTGGGTTCACCCGAGTTGGACATCACCATCAAACCGGGGGTCTGTCCCTGCAGGGCTTGGTCGAAACCTGCGGCAGGTACGCTTTCCATTTTCTCTGCCTTTATTGTGGAAACGGAACCGGTTACCGTTCCCTTTTTACGAACTCCGTACATAGATATAGCTGCACAACGAAGATTTGCCGGTGCCGGAAGCAGCTTCAATCAGATACATTTCTCCTTTCCGGAAGAAAAGATCCTGATGCCATACGTCCGAAGTCACCGAATTACGGTCAGCAAACACTTGGGGAAGTGTTTGCTGTAAGTGAATACTATTCATACCGTTGGTTTATACATTTATTACATGCCGGCAAATTGCTTGGCAAAGTCTACAATTTGTTTGAGGGCATTTACATCTTTGTCTTTCAGGCAGAGGTCGATCTCGCTGACTTCCCCTTCCGAACTCATGGACAGGTAAGAAACCTTGTTGGCCAGTTCGATATATGTCTTAGCTTCCTGTCCTCCGAAACCTGCTACCATTTTAACGATAGGCAGATCGAGGATTGCTTCGGCATTGATTGCTATAAATAGGCTCTTTCCCTTCATATCCGATGCATAAGGAGCATCTTTGACTGATTTGTCGGCAGCTTTACCTACGTTTTTGTAGAGTAACTCATCATTGGTTGCATACATTTGTTTATCCTTGATGCCGAAGAATATATTCATGCCTCTTGTCTTGTAGACATATTCGTCTTTGCCAAGTTGCATGATATCTTCCCCTCTCTTCAATCCCAATGATTCCTTGTTCTTGTAAATCATTTCAAGAGCATTGCCGTTCTTCACGTCAGCGTACATCATGAAAGTGGGAGCACTGCTCATCGTTACGTTGATTAATCCTGCAGAAATATCACCATTGAACGAGCTGAACAACTCTTTTACTTCGTCTGCCTTAGCGATAGATACTGTGTTGCGGAATTCCTTGTTTTCGCTCAACAGGTTATACAGTTCGCCTCCTTTTACACCTACGTTGAAGAACATCAGGGTAGAAGCCGGGAAGTATTTAACGAAAGTATTGTTCGCTTTTCCAACAGATTCCATTTGTTTTTTTAGGAGAGCTTTCACTGCTTCGTTTTCAGTATAGTTTTCTGTTTTGAGGGCAATCTTTCCTTTTTCAAAGTTCAGTCCTCCTATCAGAGTGATGTCTTCCGCTTTCACTTCAGTAGGTAATCCCATGGTTATCTGATCGCGGTAGGTTGAAGGAATAGCTGTCATGGAAGCAAAGAAGTTAATATCACTTTTCTGTTTCTCCATTTTCTGGAAAGCTCCTGATTTCACGATACTATTGCTTGCTGTCTGTTTCAACAAATTAGTAATGGCTTCTTTGGCTTTATCAGTTTGAGTTGTTCCGCTGACATTGACTACCAATATAGTAGAACTATTGAAAACAAGCAAACCGCTGTTCATCGTTGTAAAACTGTAACCGTCAGCTTCGCCTACCGGTTGGCAGATCTGTTCTTTTGCCATCACGTCGAGTGAAGCATGCAACTTATCTTCATTGTTCACTTTACCTACAACAGTAGGATAAGGGAAAGAAGATGAAGAGAACACATAGAATGGAGATTCAACATCGATTCCCGATTCGCCCGGATTCTTCATAACCTTTTCCAGTTGTTGGAATGTGGCCGCATTCATTCCGCTTTTCAGTGCTTCCAGTACTTTTTGTTTAGCAGCTTCATTCTCTTTATCATCCAATCCCGCTTTGCTTGCGAGGGATTTAAGGTTGATAGAGGCAACTACCGAAGCGTCAGCCGGTATCACATTTGTATATTCCGATGTTTTGGAACATGCTGCCAGAAAAACAATCAGTACTGCCAGTACCGAGAGTCGTGAAATCGTTTTCTTTGCCATACTTATGTTATTTAAAAGTTGTATAATCATTGATTCAGACATTTACTGCTGTTATTGATTTTGCAGATTCAGCGTGTGGCAGGCCACCAATGCCGCTGTTTCTGTACGGAGCCGTGATTTGCCGAGACTAATCGGTACGAATCCCCGTTCGATGGCCTTCTTCACTTCTTCTTCACTGAAATCTCCCTCGGGACCTATCAGAACAAGGGCGTCTTCTCCTGGTTTCAGAACATTCTTCAATAGAGGTTTCTCCCCTTCATAACAGTGGGCGATAAACTTCTGTCCTTTAAACTCCTGCCTGATGAACTGATCGAACTCAATCATTTCGTTCAATTTTGGCAGTCGTGCCTTGAGAGATTGTTTGATGGCTGATACCAGAATCTTTTCAATCCGTTCGGTCTTGATGACTTTACGTTCCGAGAAACGGCAGTTGAGGAAAGTCAGTTCGTCAAAACCTATTTCGGTAGCTTTCTCTGCAAACCATTCGTTACGGTCCATATTCTTCGTCGGTGCCATGGCAATGTGTAAATGGCACGGCCATAACGGTTCCTGAAAAATGGTTTCTTTGATGTTTACGAAACAACGTTTGTTGGTTGCAACAGTAATTTCAGCTTTGTAGAAGTTACCCTTACCGTCGGTAAGCGTGATTTCGTCTCCGATACTTAGCCGCAGAACACGGATACAGTGTTGTGCTTCCTCTTCGGGAAGCTCGTTGCTTTTCTGTATATCTGGAGTATAAAATACGTGCATAATATTACTTACTGATTTTTATTTCTTGAATTGATTTGATCGCGTATCTGCGCGGCTAACTCGTAATTCTCATCTTTAATAGCCTGTTCCAGTGCTTCTTCAAGCGTTCTGGAAGTAGCACCGGGCAAATCATGTTCTTCTTCAGCCACTTCGTCGTTGTCCGTTTCTTCAGAACGGGTTCTTTCTTCTGACGACATGTGAAGACATTCCTGTTCAAGAATAGATTCATAAATAAGAATCGGGCAGTCGGCACGCACTGCCAGGGCAACTGCGTCTGAAGTCCGTGCGTCGATACGTATAATCTCTTCGTCTTTTTTGAGGTAAATATAGGAGTAGAAAATACCATCCTTTGCTTTGTAAATTAATACACGTATCAGGCTGGCTCCCAGTATAGTAAGACTTGTTATAAATAAATCATGTGTCAACGGACGGGGAGTTTTCACTCCTTTCAGATATAAAGCGGTAGCCTGGGCTTCCGCTGGACCGATGATGATAGGCAGTTGCCTTTCACCGTCCACTTCGCCCAATAGCATAGCAAACGCGCCTACTTGCGCCTGGCTGTTCGTGATATTTATAACTTGTAATTCTACCTTTTTGTCCATCGTTCTCTTTTACTTAATTTGTTTTACTCTCCTGCTGGTGTTTGTACTTGAATACCAAGGCAAACAGAATGCCGATTACCAGCGCATAAGCGGCAAAGATCAGCCAAATGTTCATCCATTCGCGACTCACCAGTCTGCCGTCGGCATATACAGAGAATGCATCAACTACCGCACCGCTGGCATATCCGCCCATGATGGCTCCCAATCCGTTAGTCATCATAAAGAACAAGCCCTGTGCACTGGCACGGATAGAAGATTTGGCTTCTTGTTCAACAAACAACGAACCGGAAATGTTGAAGAAATCAAAGGCCATACCATAAACAATCATGGAAAGGATCAGCATCCATAGTCCTGATCCCGGATCTCCAAAACCGAACAGGCCGAACCGGAACACCCAAGCGAACATACTGATTAGCATGACTTGTTTGATTCCGAAATGACGCAGGAAGAAAGGTATGGCAAGAATAAACAATGTTTCGGACATCTGTGAAATGGATAACAGGATGACTGAATGTTTCACTCCGAAAGAATCTGCATATTCAGGGATGCTGGCAAAACTGCCTAGGAAAAGGTCGCCGTAAGTATTCGTAATCTGCAATGCTGCACCTAGAAGCATGGAGAAAAGGAAGAAAATAGCCATTTTCTTTTTCTTGAATAACACCAGCGCATCCAGTCCGAAAGCGGAGAGCCATGATTTGTTTTCAGATTTAGCCGGTCGACAGGCCGGGAGCGTAAATGAATAAAGTCCGAGTAGCAATGCGGAAGCACCTCCTACATAAAGTTGTGCACTTGAATTCTTGAATCCGGTAAGGTCGACAGCCCACATGGCACAAATAAAACCGATTGTTCCCCATACGCGGATAGGAGGGAAGTCTTTAATCAGGTCACATTTGTATTGCTCCAGTGCATTGTACGATACCGTGTTGGCGAGGGATAAAGTGGGCATATATACCAACAGGTTGAGTAACATGGCCCAATACATCTGGTCGTATCCCGTTGCGGTGGAAGCGTAGAAGAGACATCCTGCTCCTGCAATATGGCAAAGTCCGTATAAACGTTCTGCATTAAACCATTTATCGGCAATAATACCGATAATACCCGGCATTACCAAAGAGGCAATCCCCATGGTGGCGAAAATGGCTCCGATTTGTCCTCCTTCAAAATGAAGTTCTCTTCCCATATAACCACCTAATGATATTAACCATGACCCCCATACAAAGAATTGCAGGA
>ENA-OQDL01000322-OQDL01000322.1-human-gut-metagenome-genome-assembly--contig:-NODE-322-length-31951-cov-3.767377_pt1 | contig 31951 bp, 26 predicted proteins | sample MGYA00242782_ERZ504609 | MGnify/ENA primary metagenome ERZ504609 (study PRJEB26092, sample SAMD00036320) | human gut metagenome | host: Homo sapiens | study: EMG produced TPA metagenomics assembly of... | reverse complement strand
AGGCTATGCGGTGAAACATCTGCCGGGGAATGTGCGTCTGGTGGACATACACGACCCTCAAAAAGAAGAGGGGAATACCTTTCGGTATGCTTTGGTTCCGAGGGGTACGAAGCCTGCCGGTATTCCTGCCGATTATACCGTGATAGAAACTCCGGTGAAGCATGTTATCTGCATGACTTCCCTGCAACTCTCCAACTTTATCCGGTTGGATGCCTGCGATTATGTGGTGGGCATTACCAGTACCCGCCATCTTTTCAATAAGGAGATGAACGGGCGTCTGAAGGCGGGCAAGACATCCAAAATCGGGATTGAGGGGAACTTCGATAACGAGGTGATTATGAGCATTAATCCCGATGTTATCTTTATCTCTCCTTTCAAACGGGGCGGATATGACGCCATGTGCGAAACAGGCATTCCGCTGGTGCCGCACTTGGGATATAAGGAAATGACTCCGTTGGGGCAGGCTGAATGGATAAAGTTCATCGGTATGTTCATCGGTCGGGAAGCAGAGGCGAATGCCCGTTTTGCCGGGATAGAGAAGCGGTATAACGAGCTGAAAGAATTTGGCTGCCGGTGTAAAAAAGCGTCCTGTGGTGTTCAGCGGTGAAATGCGTGGCGGCAACTGGTATGCAGTAGGCGGAAAGAGTTTCCTTGCCGAACTGTTCCGGGATGCCGGTGCAGACTATTTCCTGAAAGGCGATCCGCGTTCGGGCGGTGTGACACTGGATTTCGAGACGGTGTACAGTAGGGCGGAGAGTGCCGACTATTGGCGCATTGTCAACAGTTACGACGGAACATTCTCTTACGATGCCTTGAAGTCTTTGGACCCTCGTTATGCCGACTTTCGCGCTTTTCGCGAGAAAGGAGTAATCTATTGCAATATGCGTGAGAAACCCTTCTATGAGAGTATGCCCATGCAGCCTGAGGTAGTATTGGAAGATTTGATTCATGCTTTTCATCCCGACCTGCTGCCCGATTATAAACCCACTTATTACGAGCGACTGAACTAATGAAAAGACCTGCATTGCCGTTGATGCTCCTTATACTGGCATCCATCTTCCTGCTCTTTTTGCTGAACCTGCTGTTGGGTTCCGTCCATATCCCGTTTGGCAAGATATGGGAATTGCTGTGGGGGACAGGAGCGGCTTCCAATCCCGATACGATGAGCAACCAGGAAGTTATCTGGAGCAATATCCTTTGGAAAAGCCGTGTGCCGCAGGCCTTGACGGCATTGGTGGCGGGAGCGGGGCTTTCGGTCAGCGGTTTGCAGATGCAGACGGTGTTCCGTAATCCGCTGGCAGGACCTTCGGTGCTGGGCATCAGTTCGGGAGCGAGCCTGGGAGTGGCTTGTGTGGTACTGCTGTCCGGTGCTATGGGCGGTGTGGCACTGAGCCGTTTGGGGTATATGGGAGAGGTGGCGTTGTCCGTGGCTGCCATTATCGGGGCATTGTCGGTCATGGCGCTGATTGTCTACGTCTCCCAAAAAGTAAAGGGGAATGTAACGCTGCTCATTATCGGTGTGATGATAGGTTATGTGGCAAGTGCCGTTATCGGTGTATTGAAATATTTCAGTGTGGAAGAGGATATACGGGCGTACGTTATCTGGGGGCTGGGCAGTTTTGCACGTGTCTCCGGCGATCAGATGCTGCTGTTTGTCTGTATCATGGCGGTGTTGCTGCCCTTGTCGTTCCTGCTGATAAAGACCATGAACCTGTTGTTGTTGGGCGACGGTTATGCACGTAACTTAGGATTGAATATCAAACGGGCGCGCCTGTTCGTCATATCCTGTTCCGGAGTGCTGGTGGCCATTGTCACCGCCTACTGCGGTCCTATTATGTTTATCGGGTTGGCAGTGCCTCATTTATGCCGCGCCATTTTTCACACGTCCGACCATCGCATATTGATGCCCGCTACCCTGCTGGTAGGTGCAGCCTTGGCGTTGGTGTGTAACCTGATAGCCCGCATGCCGGGATTCGAAGGAGCGTTGCCCGTTAATTCGGTGACTGCGCTGGTAGGTGCGCCGGTGGTTGCATCCGTGCTTTTCAGAAAGAGAAAAGGGGGAGTTGAACGAATAAAATATCAAGTATATTGAACTCTAATATTACATATAACATTGAAGAACGAGACTATACATATCGAGAATCTTTCTATCGGCTATCCCGGTAAGAGTGATGTGAAGGTAGTGGCGGACGGCATCTGTGCAGGCATCAACAGTGGCGAGCTGACCTGCCTGCTGGGTGCTAACGGAGTGGGTAAGTCCACACTGCTCCGCACCCTGTCCGCTTTCCAGCCCAAACTGGGTGGAGAGATACGTATTCAAGGCAAGGAGATTGAGTCCTATACCGACAAGCAACTGTCGCGCGTTATCAGCGTAGTGCTGACAGAGAAATGCGACATCCGCAATATGTCCGTTACGGAATTGATAGGATTGGGACGCAGTCCCTATACGGGCTTTTGGGGTACGCTTACCAAAGAGGACAGGCAGGTGGTGGAGCGAGCCGTTGCTCTGGTAGGTATTCCTCACCTTGCGCATCGGATGGTACATACGTTAAGTGACGGTGAGCGCCAGAAAGTCATGATAGCCAAAGCGCTTGCCCAGGAAACTCCCGTGATTTATCTGGATGAACCTACAGCCTTTCTTGATTTTCCCAGCAAAGTGGAAATGATGCAACTGCTGCACCACCTCAGCCGCCAGACGGACAAGACCATTTTCCTCTCTACACACGACCTCGAACTGGCTTTGCAGATAGCCGACAAAATCTGGCTTATGGACAAGGCGAACGGCGTCACCATCGGTACTCCCGAGGACCTTGCTCTGAACGGCAGCCTTAGCAGCTTTTTCGCCCGTAAAGGTATCGTGTTTGATTTGGAAAACCGGATTGTTCCGTGTAGATAATGAATATACCATGCAGATACGTTTGTCAGGGCATGGGCAGAGATACGCCATGGTGCGTAAGGCATTGCAGCGTAACGGCATCCTTGCCAACCGCAACGTGGAGTCGGAAACCTACATCGAAACGGGCGATTTGAAAGGCGGCGGCGCTTTTGTCCTGCATCGTCCCGGTGAAGAACCGATATGTCTCACCAGCATCGAGGATTTATTGGCGAAGCTCCACGAAATCTCATTTTGAGTAAGAAAGTGTCGGGCACGAACCCTACGGGCAGTATTCCTTTATCGGAACTTATATCCTACGGTGAAGAATGAAGCAAAGTTTCGTGGCAGGTAATTATGGAATTCTTCCGTGTCTATTACCTGCCTTAGTTGCTGGTTGATCTTTACCAATCCCACTTGTGCCTCTGCACCGATAATGAGCCTGCGGTATTCAAATGTGATTCCCACGATGATACCGCCGTCCAGCCGCCTGTTTCCGGCATTATTCTCCAATACGTTGCCGAAAGTATCTATCTTGAAAAGCCGGTTCCCGCTGGAAGAACCGGCGTCGTGATAATACGGGATGCTGCCGGATGTCTTCCCGCCCACGCCGCAGGCAATGTACGGACCGGCATTCAGCGAGGCATGGTAATCTTTTCCCAATGGCAACCTTGCAGCTATTCTGATAGGTATCTGCAAGTATAGCTCGTTCATCTTGGCGTTCTTCACATAGTCCATATCATCCTTGCCGCCTATGGATACAAACTCCAAAGCAGATTGCAAGACCCAGGTCTTGTTCAGTGCGTATTTCGCGCCTATCCCCGCTTTGCAGGCTATTCGCGTATCACAGCAAGAGTGCTTTCCGTAGAGGCGGGAAGTTCCGATTCCCGCCTCTGCATAAAAGGAGAGAGGAGATTGTGCCTGTGCGGTCGATGTGGCAACCGCCATGTACAGTATCATCAATGCCTTTTTCATACATATATTTTTCCGTCTTCGCTGATTAATAAAATCGTGAGTTCTCCATCGGGCAGCAGGGGAGCGCAGCATTGTTTGCAATGCTCTGTCAGCAGTTTGGAGAATGTCTCCAGTTTTTCCGCAGGGATAATATCCCATAGTTCCCGTGCCAGATTCATATTCCGGATAGCGGTCAATACATCTTCGTTGCATCCTGTCCGGTGCGCTATGTCCTGAATGAACTCCTTGTTCATCGTCACTTTCTTGCTATGGGTATCGAGGTGACCTTCCGCCAGTTTCACGGCTTTGCCTATCATTACTCCCAGCGTGACACGGGGTAGTTTCAGCTTATCGGCAATCTTCAGCGTCTCGCCGATGAAGTTGCCGTAATGGACAAAGGCCTGTGCCGGCAGTTCGGGATAATAAGCCTTGATGTACCGTTCGCTCTTTGCTCCGGAGCTGATAACTATACGCGGGCTGCCTGTGGCGCATGCCACTTCCATCGACTTTCGGATGGAGCTTATAAAAGCTTCGCTGGAGAACGGCTTCACAATGCCTGATGTGCCGATGATGGATATTCCCCCTTCTATGCCCAGACGCGGATTGAAAGTACGCTTGGCTATTTCCTCTCCGCCGGGTACGGAGATGGTCACAACAATGGGATCGCTCATTTTAGGCATGCCGACGTAGTCGAGGTACATCCTTACATTGTCTTCTATCATCTTGCGTGGCGTGGGGTTAATGGCAGGCGCTCCCAATTCCAATCCTAATCCCGGCATGGTGACGATGCCTATTCCTTCTCCGCCGGCAATGATGATATTAAAATCTTTTTGCGATGTTTCATCGTTGTTTTCATCTATATCGATCGGAAGAATGATATCCGCCTTTATCCGCATTCCATTGGTAATGTCGGGGTCATCTCCGGCGTCTTTTATGACGCTGGCTTCCGACTCCACTATCCAATTGTTGTTTATGGAACTGGAACGGGGATATCTCTGCTGCGGCTCTACAGGAACATCTATCAATTCTCCGTTGGGTAGGATTACTGCAAACTCCGGGGGACGGGGAGTTCCCTGAATGTTGAATATATCCCATATCGCAGCCGCAGCTGCGGCTGCTGCGCATGTTCCCGTAGTGAGTCCGCTGCGCAGGGGGTAGAAGCCGGGATAGTATTGCTCTACCGTTCTACGTAGGCCGTATTTCCCGTTTACGGACAAGAAGTTGGGGTGAAGCGGCGGGCGCTTTATTACAAAGATGCGAATGCCCAGTTCCTGAGCTGCTTTTAGTTTTTCGGAAAATCCGCCGGAAGCACCGCTCTCTTTGAGGATGACAGCTTCGGGGCGTATTTGCTGCATCAATAGGCGTTCGTCTTCTCCGGTATGGTAGTAACGTAAATATTCTTCGGGGAATCCCTGGTTTCTCGCTGATTCGCGCGAACTTTCACGGTCGAGAATACGGAAATAGCAACGGCTGCTTTCCATCCATAGAGCTTTCAGTTTGCTTATGCTGTTTACTCCCGTCAGTGCCAGTATTATATAGACTTCTTCCTTTTTTATTTGGCGGATAGCGTCTTCATAATTGTCGCACCATACAATGCCTTCATTATTCTCTATACGGGGGTAAATGCGTTCATAACGGATGACCGGAATCTGAAGTATGTCAGCAGTTTCACTGACGTTCCTGTGCAGCTCTTCGGCAAAAGGGTGCGCTGCGTCTATCAGCAGCGAGATGTTCTCTTTACGGCAGAAAGACTCCAGACTATCTTTATCCATGCCACCTTGCAGGCGGATGCCGTTATGCAGAGGAACTTCTTGTTCATTGCCCTTGGTTGAATAATAGAAGGGCTTTCCAGCTTCCTCAAGTGTTTGGACAGCTATGCGTCCTTCGGTTGTACCGCCTAATACTAATTATCATTTTTTGATTTTCTGAATAAGTGTTTGAATTCGTGTGCATACAGTCGCGACAGTCCTTTGCGATTGCCGATAGCCTCGCCTACGACAATCATGGTTGTCAGGGTCAGGTTATTTTCTTTTACTATCCGTGCAAGGTCTTTCAGCTCTCCCCGGGAAGATGCGTTCGTCCGGCCAGGTGAGGTGATAGCATACGGCTACGGGGGTTGTTTCGGGATACTCCTGCAGAAGTTCCGCCTGCACTTGTTCTGCAATGCTTGCGCTAAGGAAGATACACATGGTGCTTTGCGAGCGTGCCATGAGATGTAGTTTTTCCCGTTCGGGCATGGGTGTCCGTCCTTCGCCGCGGGTCAGTATGATGCTCTGTACTTTCTCCGGGATGGTGAACTGCGACTTTAAAGCCGCCGCTGCTGCCTGAAAAGAAGATATGCCCGGAGTGATATGATAACTCATGCCGTATCGGTCGAAGTAGTTCATCTGTTCCTGTATCGCACCATAGATGCAGGGGTCACCCGTATGCAGGCGTACGATGAACTTTCCTTGGTCGTAGAACTCTTTCATCAGTGCAAACTGTTCTTCCAAATCCATGGAAGCGGAGCTGCGGACTGTTGCGCCCGGTTTGGCGCAAAGTGTCAGTTCACGGGGCACGAGGCTGCCTGCATAGAGGATGAGGTCTGCCTTTTCCAGCATCGCCCGTCCTCGCACGGAGATAAGGTCAGGGTCGCCGGGACCTGCACCTACAATCTCGATGTGCCCCCGGCGCTGGGCGCAGATGTCCAGGGTGGCGGCTACCGTATAGTTCTCGCCTTTGCATTTCGGCATTATCAGTTGGCTATTTCCGGAGGACAGCAATGCGGCTGCCTCGCTTACACTGGGCGTACCCATGTGCTTCATCACTGTTTTGCTGGGGTGGGGCACGTCCATTGTCGCCAGTTCCTCGGCCGTATAGAAGAAGACTTCGTATTCCTTTTGGAGCGATTTCACTACCGGTTCGTCACGCTTGACGTTAATCGTAGATATGGTTATGATGGATTGCGGGGAGATGTTGTACTCTTCCAGCTTTTCTATAATGCCTTTCACAACTTTTCTCGTGGGGCTTGCCTGCCGGGCAAGTCCGATGCCGACGTGCACCACGCGCGGCACATAGCAGATGGACGGTATGTCCTTTATATAATGTATTCGCGGAGAGACGATCAGTACCAGCTTGAAGCGGGATAATTTGATGTCTTTCATCTGATAGAACACCTCTACATGAGGGGGAAGGTTCGCTTCCATCCAGTCGGTTCCTTTGTCGCGGATTTCCAACAGCAATGCGGTAGGCTGTCCGGTTACAAAAAGGCTGATAGCCTCGTTCATGCACGCCTTCATCTGGTCGTCGGGAGTTTGGGTAAGCCCTGCCAGCAGGTGGGTGGAAGGGCTCACACAGATGGTCGGAGACCAGCCGAAGCGTTGGGGCAGTTTGTCCAATGCCCACAGTCCGGTAAGGTCGCTTTGAGTGGTTATCACGGGTTCGGCTCCCAATGCACCGGCCACTGCCTCGGTCAGTTCGTTGGCTCCGCCGATATGTCCGGAAAGGACGGAAATGGCATGTTTACCTGTGCTGTCCACGCAAATTACGGCAGGGTCTGTGTACTTGTCCTTCACGCAAGGGGCGATGGAACGTACGCAGATGCCTAAGGCTCCGATAAAGATAAACGCGTCGTAACGATTGAAATTCTTGACAGTGAAACTGCCGGTCGATTCGATGTGCGTAAATCCGCTTTCATAGCGGGGAGTGAAAATCTCCGCTTCGGGAAATTCTTTGAGCAACAGCCGGGCGGAAGCCATTCCGGTTTCCGAAACGAGCATGATGGCCGTCTTTATGTGGGATGTTTCTGTTTTCATACAGGTTATTTGTTTTTATAATGAATATAGCTTGTCTTGTTATTTTATGAAAGTGTTGCTTTCATGATTTCAATAGGGTTATAATCATTCAGTGCGATGCGTGCTGACGGATGCAGTATCAGCCCGGCGGCTCCGGCTCCTTCCATGAATGCTTTTTTACTGTCTGCCGATACGGAGTTAAAAACGATACAACCGTCGGGCTGTAACACTTCCTTTATCTTCATCAGCATTTCCGGCAGATGTCCGCCGTGCCCGCCTATGAAGACGGCATCGGGACGGGGGAGAGTATCGGTCGCTGTTTGCAGGAAATCGCCTGTGATTGCCGTAATGCCCGGCGTACCGAAGCGGCGGCTGTTGATATTCATCAGTTCTTCGCCCTCGGCACGTACCTCAAAGGAAACGACCGTGAGGTGAGGGAATTGCAGCCGGGCTTCAATGGAAACCGACCCGGTGCAGAAACCGACATCCCAGAATACACGGCGGCGGTTCAGTTCCAGCGCTTGTAACGTAAGCAGGCGGATAGGTGCTTTGGTTATCATACGGGTACGTCCGTCCAAATGTGCGAATTGTTCGTCGGGGATACCAAAAGGGCGGGCTTCGGGAAAAGAGGTGGCGCAAAGCAACAGGTTGTTGGGATGCTCGAATCCGCCTTGCGTTGCTTTCTGTAGTGTCATGTGGCGGATGCGTTCTTTTTCGGGGTTGCCAAGATGCTCGCCTACATACATGGTGTAACGGTTGTATCCGTATTCCAGCATGCGGGCTGCGATTGTGGCGGGCGTATGTTCCCGGTCGGTAAGGATGCCTATCTTGGGAGCGCGTTCAATCAGGGCGCGGTCGAATTCATGCCAGGGACGTCCCGTCAGCGAAACGGTTCGCATATCGTCATAAGGCATTACGAGGCGGTGTGCTAATGTTTGGAGAGAATTGAAAGAGGGGTATAGCTTGATTTCAGCATCCGGCAATTTCCGTTTTACCGTATTGGCAAAGCCGAAGAACAGCGGGTCGCCCGAAGCGAAAACGATAATTTGCCGGGGGACGGTATCCGTTTGTTCGTATCCGTCACTGCTGAACACTTTCTCATATTGTGAGAATACGTTGTCCAATGGTACGGTAATGGAAATCCATTCCGCATCATCTGGCAACAAGTTTCCGACAATCTCTTTGTGTCGCACTCCTCCCGAAAATACTTTCCCGTGCCGTATGTGTTCCAATACTTCCGGCGGAAAGAAAGGCGTCCGGTTATCGTCCGTTCCTATAATGATAAATTTTCGTTGTATAACCATTCGCTTACCACTAATCGTTAATTCTTAATCGTTGTTTCACACATCTCGTCCCGGTCGTAACTGTTCCGCATCATTGTAGCACAAAACGGCGTTTACTAATGTTGCAGCAAGGTTGCTTCCGCCTTTGCGTCCTTCTACAATTATTTTCGGGATGGCGGTGAAAGGCTTTGTCATGTGCTTGGACTCCTGTACGTGTACGAAGCCCACCGGAGCGGCGATAATCCCAGCCGGATGCGCTTTCCCTTTGCGTATAAGATCGCATAGTTCCATTAACGCTGTCGGAGCGTTGCCGAATACAAAAAAGGGCGTCTGGATGGTCTTCAACGGCAAGGCGTGTGCCCGCTTGTGTGCGGGTGATGCCTTTCTCCGTTGCCATTGCTGCGGTACGGGGATCGCCGAGATAGCATTTCACCTTTATGCCCAAACGTTCCAAAGCTCCTTTACGAATGCCGCTGGCAGCCATTGTCACGTCGGTAACGATGGTCCGTATGCGTTTCCCGATGATACCTTGATATAGTGTTTCCACTGCTTTTTCGTCTGTGTGCAACAGCTTTTCCATTTCAAAATCTGCGGTGGTGTGGATGGCGTGTAGCAACGCCCATTTATGGTCGAGGGGAATGTCCCGGTTCCTGAGTTCTTTCTCGATGGTACGGAAGCTCCGTATCATGATGTCCTGCCCTTTACTAGCTCCATACTGGGTATTCCCGGTCGCAACCTCCTCCCGGTAATATCCCCGAGGAGTAATCATCGTACCGTTCCATTCGTACGATTGCGAGTTGCCTATCAGTACTACGGTAAACATATCCGTCTTTTCGGGGTCGAACGCTTCCAGCGTCGTTATGTGCACTTCCTGTTCGGGACGCCCTGCCTGGCGTACATAGCCTACGGGGGTCTGTGGTGAACGTCCTTCTTGCAGGAATAACTCTTTCAGCCGGTAAAGTTGCCAATAGCGGCCTTCACTTTTGGGATTGTAGACGGCTGTCACGAAATCGGCTGCGGCAGCGGCAATGATACGTTTCTCGATGCGTTCCCACGGGGTCATCAGGTCTGAGAGGGAGATAACGCAGAAGTCATGTCCCACAGGAGCTCCCAGCAGGGAAGCCGCTTTCTGGAATGCGCTGATACCGGGCAGGGAAATAATCTCTGCGTTACTGTTCCGTTCCCGCTTCATTTCATACACAAGCGGCGTCATACCGTAAATCCCTGCATCGCCCGAACTGATGACGCACACCGTTTTTCCCTGCTCCGCCAGCTCGAAAGCTTGCTCGGCACGGATACGTTCGCGTTTCATTCCTGTATCTATACATTCCGTATCGGGGCGCAGGTACGGAGTGACAAAGCGGAAATAGTATTTATAGCCCACCACTGCATCCGCTTCCTGTAAAGCGGCAACAACAGCGGGTGTTATGTCTTGCTTATTGCCCGGACCGATGCCGGCGATGATTATTTTTGGGTTGTTTCATTTGCTATCTGACTTTATTGCTGTCTGTTCTGCAGAGCATGGTAAGTGTTACGCCTGCAGTTCACAAAGATACATTCTATTTATCACATTATGGCATGAAAGGTGACTTTCTCACTCGTTTTTTTCCCCTGCCGCATATACCGCTTTCTTTTCCATGATGCCCCTGTGTGCGGTGCTTTCAGTCCGAAACGGATATGGTCTACGAATATCTTTGTATTTCAGGGATTTGCCCTAAACCTTCCATGCGCACATGAACGGTATAACCTTCTTTTTCAAGCATCTCCCGCCATTCTCCGGCAATATCGTTTTTGGCGTGGTCGCCGGCTACAAACATAAAAGGAACGAGTGTCACACTCTTTGCTTTGGCCGCTTTCAGTTGTGCCAACATGGTTTCAAAGGTGGGATAGCCTTCGATGGTCCCTACATGGAAGTTACCGAATCCGGCTACTTTCAGCATATAGTCCATCTGACTGTATGTAGCAGTACCAGGCGTATAAGTGCCATGCCCTACCAATACAAAGTGTTCTTTACCCTTTTTCTTTGCACTCTGCTGTACCGAAGCATTGAGGCGTTGTCCTAAAATATCAGTTACTTTTTCCGCATCTTCCACCGAATAGAGTAGGGGAGTACCTACGCGTATCTCCTTGAAGAAAGACAGTACGCTTTCCACATCACGGCGGAGCGACTCCATTTCCACACCGTCAATGATATTGGTACTTTGCACGATAATGTGTGTATAACCCTCTCCACGTAGTTGGAGTAGCGCATCCAGCGGGGTATTTTTGACAACGCCGCGCGCCTTAAGGCGGCGTATAATGATGCGCGAAGTATAAGCTTCGCGAAATTCCAGGTCGGGAAAAGCTTTGCGTGCTTGGGCATTGATGGCGTCAATCGTCTGCGCGCGTGTATCATCGTGCGTCGTGCCGAAGTGTACCATAAGCAATGCGGCCTTTTCGCCAGATTTCATGCTTGCAAGCATATCGCTCGGCACGAAGTTTCCCCCTTCGTGAGCGGAGCAGAAAAGAGAAATGGCAAGAAGCAGGGAAAGGAGAGATGTTTTCATAAATAAAAGTAATTACTGTTTTGTAAAAATGATTGCTGTTTTCTTATTTCTTAAACCGTACCGACAAACTCACGTATACCGAGCGTCCCGGGCTGAGCGTAGAGAAGTTATTGTTCCAGGGGCGGTCATCTTTCTTGTCGAAGATATTCTCGATACCTACGCCCGGTTCCAGAACCACAGATTGCAGGTTGAAGGTGTGGCGGGTATTCAAGTCCCATTGCTGGAATTTGGGGCGTAGCCGTATGTTTGCGAGTAGCGTTCGCCTTGCAGGTGTCCATGTACGTTTACGTTCAAGCAGTAGAAACTCCAGGTATGTTCCCACTGGCCGTTGATGTTCCCCATGTGCCTGACGCTTTTGTCTATGGGCGACACTTTGTAACTGCCGTCGGCTTGCAACTGCTTGGCCTCGGTGTCCATGTACGTGTATCCGCCGCCTGCCCTGAAGCCCGCGCCTAGGTTCAGGCTGGCGTTCAGGCTGATGCCTTTGGTCTTGGCTTTGTCCACGTTGTCGCGCTGGCGTATCTCGTCGAAAGCGGCGTGCTTGTCGTCCAGCCCCATGTCGTGTATCTCTTGGTCAGAGAGGGTGCGATAGTTTATCATGTCGTGGATGTCGTTGATGAATCCGGTGACGGACACGGAAATCCGGCGGTAGTTGTATTCCGCATTCAGTGAGTAGAAGTTGTTCTTTTCAGGCTTCAAGTCGGCGTTGCCCGTGGTGTAGCGGTTGCTGGTCTTGGATTCGTCGGTGGCGTAAAGTTGCGACAAGGTAGGCGTGCGGAAGCCTGCCGCGTAGGCGGCGCGCAGGTTCAGTCCGCCGAGTTTGTACATCAGCGACACATTTGGGGTGGCGTAGTTCTTGAAGTTCTCGTTGTAGATGTAGCGTATGCCTAGTACGGCTTGCAGGTTTAGGGGCAGCTTTATTTCATCCTGCGCATAGAAAGCGAGGGTGTACATGTGGCGGGAGTCGATGTTGTCCGATTCGCTCTCCAGCCCCTCGTTTACGTATTCTACGCCGGCAGACAGTTTGTTGCGGCTGCCCAGGCGGAAAATACCCTTGATGTTTCCGTTGTAGTATCGCACTTGTTTGCGGGTCACCCGGTCGCCCGGCAGATAGCTGCCCGATTTCTTGAAGTACATATAGTCCGACGAGAAATTGTCCGAGTAGAATTCCGCGTCGATGTAGGCCGAACGGTTTATCATGTACTTCATGCCGGCGCCATAAGTATAGGTCTCGTGTTTCAGATTGTAGGTATAGGCGTCTTTCTGCACGAACTGGCCTTTGCTTTTGGCATAGTAGGTGGCGTCCTGCGGACGGCGGGTTTTGTTATCATAATAAGTACCGCGCGCGTAGAACGACAGTTTGTCTGTGGCATTGAACACGAAACGCTGGTTTACGGTGTTGGAGTAGAAGCCTACGGAAGTAGGGCGTCCCGTTTCGTAGCCGTTCTCGTCAATGTTGTTGTTCTGCCAGCTTCCTGCCTGACGGCGCTGGTAGGAAGTATAAGAGGCGAACTTGCCTGTATTGACATCGGCATTGACGCTCTCCGTCAGTCGTCCCTCACCGGAGTAGTGAGTATAGCTGGATACGTTCACGGTGTTCCGGGCATCGTCCGTGATGATGTTGATAACACCGCCTATGGCATCGCTTCCGTACAGGGCGGATGCCGCGCCGTTCAGTATCTCGATGCGCTTGATGTTGGCCACGTTGATGCGCGTGTAGCGGTCTTCACCAGCCAGACGTCTGCCGTTTTCCAATATCAGTATGTAGTCCTCGTTGATGCCGTTCAGGCTCATGGTAGTGCCCATGCCGTTGGTGTAGGAAGAGATATTGGGCGTCAGCTTCACCAGCGCTTCTTCCAGCGTAGATACGTTGGCGCTGCCTATTTCTTTGGCCGTGATTACGGATACGGGAACGGGGCTGTCTGTCATGCGGCGGTGCGTACCGGTTCCGGTCACTACCACCTGGCTGAGGTTGCTGTAACTCTCCTCCAGCTTTACAAGGATGTTTTCTTCTTGTCCGTCCGCGGTGTATTTTTTGGGGGTGAAGCCGATGTAGGAGAAGCGCAGCGTGTGTTGTCCGTCGGGCAGATTGTCGATGATAAATTCTCCTTTTCCGTTGGTGGTGCATCCCGTCAGACTGTTGTCTACGCGGATATTTACCCCTGCAAGAGGCTCGTTCGTGTCGGCGCTCACCACCTTTCCGCTCAATGCGGTTTGGGCATGGAGCAGGGGTGTCAGGCAGCACAGTATGGCTGCCAATAAATAGTTGGTTTTCATTTATTGAAAAATGTAAGATTAATACTTGTCTTCCTGACCCCGGGAAGGCGTTGACTGTGTAATTGCCCAAGGCAGGTTTCCTGACTCAGCCCTGCGGAAAACCACACCTTCCCGTCCCCGGTCTGCGATGGCTCAAAACTGATGTTCGCTCTCACCAACAGCCGTCTGTAAAGACAGTGGCATTGTTTTGAAGAATGTTTTCCGTATGCTCCGTTGCTGCAACAAGCAGGCGGAGCAAAGTGGCTTTACAGTAGCGGGCACTGTTCCGGTTTCGCACCGGATTCCCTTTTATACAACTCGTTGGAATAACGGAGTGTATCACCTAAGCGGTGACAAATATAAGTATTATCTCTGGAAAAATCAATTAGGAATGAATAAATGATGATGGCGTAACTAGTGGCCAATGACTTATGAGGATGGATTGTACCTGTCTGAAAAAATAAAATTCTTACACTGTTTTGTTGTGTAATAGAGTAGTTTCTTTTTACGAAGAATAGTAGGTTATGATTAAAATGAGTTAATAAAAACCAATTTTGGATTCTACGGCAGAATTTTTAGTATATTTATTAACAATTTTCAGTTGTGATATAAATGACCTTGACTATTTTTTCAATGGTGCTGATTTATATGTGGAAGAATTGTTGAATGACAACGGCTGTACTACCTAGTACTGTGGCATTGTTTGCATTATTTAATGCTGGCTTAAAACCAATATTAAAGACTATAAAGATAACAGGACCGGATGCCCATTTTATTGTGATAGATGCTTACAATGAGGAAAAGGGTGTTGAAATACAATGAGAGACAATTTAAAAAAATAGCAAAAATTATGATATACATGAAGCTTGTTAAATATCTGTTTTATATACTTATGCTATTGGGAGTAACGGGTGTATGGGCACAAAAGAGCGACATACGCTTGGGAAAATTACTCAATAATGGCGATTGGTTTACGCTGGAAGAGGAATATCCTATGATTAAAGATAGCGTGCAAACTCCTATGCTCAGATTAATGTCTGAAGCCTTATTGGGATATTATTTCAATCGCCCGGACGAAACGATAACGTGTGTAGACTCGTTGTTGCAACATTATCAAGCTGAACTCGGACTTGGAAATATAGCCTCTATGTTGCTTGTAAAATCTATTGTAGAGGCAAATAGGGGTAATTATGCCGTGGCTGCCGATATATTGAAGGATTTTACATCGCAGCTAAGGGAACAAGGTGTGGCAATGGATTACACTCAAATAGATGAAGCAGTCCAGTTTTACGACCGCTTCCGTAATTGCCCACCAATGAGCATAGAACTCCCTCAAAAAAATACTGTGATAGCAATGAGTAACGACAGCATCAGACTGAATATAAAAAACGATACAGTACAGAGGGGAACTAGCATGTATGTGTCGATAACAGTGAACAGTAAACAGTATAAAGCAATATTTGACATAGGTGCAAGTACCACTTTCATGTCGGAAGCATTTGCTAAAAAGACAGGTGTGAGATTGATTGCAGATTCTTTACAGATACATGGTGGTATAACGGTTTACGGACAATCGGGTATCTTGGACAGCATGCAGATAGGTGATATCATAGTAAGGAATATTCCTATAACGATAAATAAGGACACAACACTGAACAAGGTAGAAGATATTGACTTTCTTATTGGGGCAGATGTAATGGCATTGCTGGGAGAGATACAAATATTTCCTCACAATGGGAAAATAGTAATTCCCACATTGTTGACGGAAAAACCTGCAAGTGGCAGCAATATATACATGGACAATCGCTCTCTTATACTAAAAGGGGAAAGCTGTGGAAAATCATACAATTTCTTCTTCGATACAGGTAATGGCCTTGCCGCTCTATCTCATAATTTTTACGAAAGTAATAAAACAGAAATTGATGCAAAAAGTAAACGTGTTAGGAGACTTACGGGCGGAATTGGTGTTGTAGAGGAACGCGACATGTTAATTTTGCCCGAATGGTCGTTTCAATTTGGTGGAAGAAATGTAGTGCTCAAGAATATTGCAGTGGGGCTTGAAAATAACAGACTTGTGCCCTACGCAGGTAATATTGGAATGGCACTTATCAACCAATTTGACAAGGTGACTATTAATTTTGATAAGTGTTTTGTGATTTTTGAGTAAGATGTACTTATCTTGTTTGGCTTGTGGAAAAATGTTGTCTTTTAGCGTTTGGGTAATTTCTTTTATGTAGCCAAAGAGGAGCAATATTCTTTAAGGCTTTGATTTAATAGTTTGATTATTAATATAATATGCGGGTGCTCCTCTGTAGATGAGAAATACCCGCATATTTTTTCTGTCTCAGCCTTTCCTCTCCTTTTTTCCCTTATTGAATTAAGAAAATGGAGGACAAATGTTATGCTTCCGGCTGATACCCTTCACCGTTTTCCCAGGCATCGGCATCCCATTGCTCTTTCAGGTGATTCACCCAGATTGTGCGGATTTCGGGATAGCTGCCCAGAGCCTTGATACCGCAGCCGTCTTTGATACCGTGATCGGCATCGGCTTGGCCTACGGGATGGGCTTCAAATGTTCTGTCTACCTTGAAACCTGCTTTCTCCAGACGTTCGCGCCAACTGTACTCATTGGTGTTGAGTTCCACTTTATCCAAGCCTTTGTTTTCGGCTATCGCTTCGATGCCCCATAGGTCGTTGTGGGCATGGTCGCCGGCGATGGACATGAAAGGAGCGAGGTGTACGTTTACTTCATTTGGCTCCAGGTTATTGTCCTGGCAGTACTTCATCACTTGCGAATAGATGCAGCCGGGATAGTTGGCTATCATTTGGGCGGCAGGTACTACCGGGATGCGATCTGCAGCTTTCTCTTCCTCTTCTTTCGGCCAGAAAAGCATTTCTCCATAGTCTACAGTACCTACGAAGATATTTTTGTTTGTGGCAAGAGTATGCAAGGCGGTTTGGACTTCGGAGTATTTGGTGTTGGCATTGTAGTTCACATCAGGGTTACCGTGTCCCATCAGGAGAACGATGTTTTTCTTTTCGGCCAGTTTGTCTTTGTAGTGGTTGTAAAGCACCTGTGCCACTTCGTCCGTATCATCATCGGTAGAGAGCAGGTTGGCGCCTTTCAGCACGTCGATGTGCGGATACCAGTCAATCATAAAGTTTTTCTTGATATCGGTATTCATTAGAGAGAGGTATTCCTCGCCGGGAATGACGTGAAGCGACTGTACGGCTACGCGTGTATATCCTGCATCGCCGATGGCTTTCAGCCATTGGTCCAGTTTGTAGCGCGCTTCGCCGGTAGAAGCCTCTGCACGGCCGATGCAGGTACGTGAGGTGAAAGACATATAGATGTCTGTTTGAGGGAACTGCTTCCGGAAGTCGGCGATGATTTCGTTGTAAACGTCCAATGACTCATTATAAGTACTTCCGAAAGTACAGAGTAGGATGGCGGTGTCATACTTCTTGGTTTCGGCTACTACCCTGATTGCAGGGTTTACGGTGCTTTCCGCATCGTCGTCATCGCTACAGGAGGTGAATCCTGTGCAAGTTGTGGCTGCTACGAGAGCCGCCACCAGATAAAACTTGAAATTTTTCATACTTTGTTTGTAAATTGATTAATAAAAAAGATGTTTTTTCTCTATTTTGCTCCGCCCCCGTTCTTGAACTTTATAAGCGCCGATGCGTAGAAATTCCTTCCCGGCGTGCTGGTAGCCCGGTTACGTCCGAAAGGAGTGCGGTCTACGTAGTTGAAGAGGTTGTCTACACCTATGTTCATTGTCAGCGTCCAGTGCCGCATCTTCATTAGGGTATGGGCGGTGTTGATGCGCCATGTCTGGAAGCCGTCGGCATCGTTGTCGTTGACGTAGTGGCGGGTCGACTGGTATCGGCCGTACACTCCCAAGCCGAGGCGGTAACAGCACCACGTGTGCTGCCAGGTGGCATTGAGCGTGGCATTATGGTTGGATGTGGCGTCGATGTAGAGGTACTTCATGTAGTTATCGCCCGTATCGGCGGCATACTGCGCTTTCGGATCGGCATAGCTGTACCCACCGCCCAGCATGATGTCTTTCGTGGGGCGGTAGTTGAAGGTGAAGTCTATGCCATAGATGCGGGCTTTCGTGAGGTTGGTGTATTTCTTGCTTTTCTCTATTTCGAGGAGCTTTTCTTCGGGGGTGACTTTTATCTCTACCAGCTCTATCATGTTGCGGATGAAGTTGGCATATCCGGTCAGGCTCGCCTGGAACTTGTTTCCTGCATACTCCACGCTGATGGAAGTGTATTGTGAGGTTTGTGCCTTGAGGTCTGTATTGCCATGATAGGCGGTGAGGGAGCTGCCGCCGATGCTGCCTGTGTGTTCATAATAGAGCTCTTTGATGGTAGGCGCCTTGAAGCCCATGGCATAGGAAGCGCGCAGGTTGAAGTTACCGGCTTTGTAGAGTGCGGATACTTTGGGGCTGAGGTTCAGTCCGGTTTCCTTGTGTTGCGTGCCGCGTACGCCGGCAGTCAGTATAAGGTTGCTTGTGGCAGTCCACTCTTCCTGCGCATAGGCGGCGAGCGTATAGACGGAAGCGATGTCGCCTGCTATGTGGTGAGGCGATTCCAGACGGTTGTACTGGTACTCTATGCCGGTATTGAGGATGTGCCGGTCGCCGAAGTAAAAGATACCTTTTACCTGTGCCAGCACTTGTTGCTGTATGCTCTGCTTGATACGCTGGCCGGGGTAGTAGGTGATGCGGTCGCCGTCTTTGAAGTAGTCGGTGATGTCTTTCAGCTTATAGTCGTAGAAGTAACCGTAGCGACCGTAAGAGAGGTCGGCGGTGAGGTAGTTGCGCCCGTTCAGCTTGTACCTGCTTCCGGCGGCAAAAGTATAGTTGCGGTAGTAGAAGTCGTTGGGCAGGTACTTCCACGGGCCGTGCGTACGCATCACCCAACGTTCGTAGTACGTTCCTTCGGCGGTGAGGTTCAGTTTTCTGTTTACCTGCCATTCCAGATTCTCGGAAAGAGTGTAGTTGCTGGAACGGTTTACGGTAAGCATGGTGGAACCGGGCTTCAGTTGGTTCTGATCCCATTGCATATCCGTATTGCGCCAGCCGTCGGTGTGCCGGAAGTTGATACCGGTCACCGATTTCAGTTTGCCGTAGTTGAAGCCGAAGTTGGCGCTTTGCCGTACATCGCCATGCTCGCCTACACGGGTGGTGCTGGTGAGTTCTATTTTCTCTCTGCTCCGTTTGGTAATGATATTGATGACTCCGGCAATGGCATCACTGCCGTAAAGTGAAGAAGCGGCGCCTTTCACGATTTCGATGCGCTCTATGTTGGCGGGATTCAGTTGGTTGAGGTCGTTTTGTCCGCCGATGTCCCCGTTCATGCGCTTGCCGTTTATCATGATGAGGATATAGTCGTTGTTCAGCCCGTTGAGCTGGATATGGCTGCCCATGTCGCCGTCATGGAAGGTGAGGGAAGGGCTGAGCCCGCTGAGAAGGTCGTCTATGCTGCGTGCCTGATATTGCTCCAGCGCTTTTCCCGTGAGTACCTCTGTCTGTACGGGGGCGTCTTTCAGGTAGTGCTCGGTTCCCGTACCTGTTACCACTACTTCGTTGAGCAGTAACGAGAGTTCTTTCTCATCTTTGTTTTTAAGGATACTTTGTGCCGGGGCGGATTGCATCACACCGCACAGCAGTACCGCTTCAAGCCAATACTTGTGCTTCATCGTCTACCGATTTTTTCGTTGATAAAACAAAACGGCACTTCGCTTCTGTGTGCGAAAGGTAATGGCCCGAAAGAGTAAAATAGGAATCCTATCGTATCAGTATAGGGGACATCGCTTCTAATCCTGGAAGCTCAGTGCTCAAGTTACGGAAGTTGGTAGGTATTCTGGCTCTCCTCTGCTTGTATTACCTTCCCATCGCGTTGCCGCGACAGTGGCTTTTGCGGATACAAACATCTTTTATTGAGGATTACAGCTGCAGGTACAGCTCCGGTTTTGCACCGGATTCCCTTGCATCGGCAGGCGGATATGCCTTCCCGATTGCCAATTCCGGGGGTAAAGATAAAGACTTTTTATATATTATTCAGCTTTTTCTTCCTGATTATTTTCTTTTTTCTTCATTTTGTCTTTCTATCGGTAGTATTCCTCTGCTTTTGCAAGTGTTTCCGGCTTGCCGATGTCGAACCAACGGCGGTCCTGAAGCGGATAACCCTGTATGCAGGCTGTTTCGCACACGGATAGATAAAAAGGAATAATGGAGAACTTCCCTTCCCATTGTCTGCTTTCCATATAGCGGAAAAGGGAAGGGGATATGACGTGAATGCCACCGAAAGCCATTTCCTTGTATTGCCTTTCTTGGAAAGAGAATCCTTCGGGCTTGGTTTCACCGGTGGATTTGTTTATCCAGCCGTGCAGGCGGTTGGCATCGTCCAGCAGCAGGTAGCGTGATGTCTGTCGTTGACTGACGAGCAGTGTAGCCTCTGCATTGCTTTCCCGATGATGCCGGTAAAGCTCTGCAAGATTGATGTCGGAAAGGATGTCGGCATTGTGCACCAGGAACGGTTCGTTGCCGTCCAGAAACGGACGCGCTTTCTTTATCCCGCCGCCTGTGTCGAGCAGCATATCCCGTTCGTCACTGAGGTGGATAGTGATGCCGAAATCGTTATTGGCGCGGAGAAACTCGATAATTTGTTCTCCAAAGTGGTGGATATTGACCGTAATGTCATTGAATCCGGCTTCTTTCAGCCGTAAAATCACCCGTTCCAGCATCGGCTTTCCGGCTACGGAGACGAGCGCTTTTGGGGTGTGGTCTGTCAGCGGACGAAGACGGGTTCCCAGTCCGGCGGCAAATATCATTGCTTTCATAAAATAATAGGATGACGGGCAGTATTACTGTTTCGCGCTAAAATTCTGTTCTATGTTCTGTTCTCTGTGTATCAGGTTCACTTGTACGCCGAACTTCTTGTTGAGGTGTTCGGCAAGGTGTTGGGCCGAATATACGGAGCGGTGTTGGCCGCCTGTACAGCCGAAACATACGGACAGGTTGGTAAATCCCCGTTCCATATACCGTTTCACGGATGCATCTACCAGCCCATATACGTGTTCGAGGAATACGGCGATTTCCCCATCCTCTTCAAGGAAGCGGACAACGGGCTCGTCGAGGCCGGTGAAAGGCTTGTAACGTTCGTATTTGCCAGGGTTGTTTACGGCACGGCAGTCGAATACGAAACCGCCGCCGTTGCCGGAAGAATCTTCGGGGATACCTTTTTTATAGGCGAAACTGGTGACTTTTACTACCAGACGACGCTTTTTCAGGTCGTCGGTGAATTGTTTCAGTTCGGTCAGCCTGTGCAGGACTTTACAGAGATACGGATATTCGGGGTAAGGCTCCTGCAACAACTGGCGCAGGTTTTCAATGGCGAAAGGCACGCTTTGGATGAAGTGGGGCTTCTTCTCGAAGTAACCGCGGAAACCGTATGCGCCCAATACCTGCATGGTGCGGAACAGTACGAAATGACGGAGCTGGGCATAGAAATAGCTCTCATCCACCGGCTGGTATTTGCGCAGGGCTTCGATGTATTCTTTCAGAAGTTCTTGGCGCAGGCTGTCGGGATAATTGGCCTTGGCTTGCCACAGGAATGAGGCCACGTCGTAGTAGACAGGCCCTTTACGTCCGCCCTGAAAGTCGATAAGCCAGGGTTCGCCATCCTTAATCATCACGTTGCGGCTTTGGAAGTCGCGATACATGAAAGTTGCGGAACTGCTGCGGAGAAGCACGTCTGCCATTTTCTGGAAATCATCTTCCAGGCGGTCTTCCTGAAAGTCCATGCCCGTTGCCTTGAGGAAACAATACTTGAAGTAGTTCAAGTCCCACAGAATGCTACGGCTGTTGAACTCAGCCTGCGGGTAGCAGTAGGAGAAGTCCATGCCGTCGGCTCCGGCAAATTGCACGGCAGGCAGCAGGCGCATGGTCTTACGAAGCAATTGCTTCTCCTCTTCATCGAATACGCTTGTCTTGCGTCCTTTTTCGATGGCGTTGAACAGAAGCGTATCTCCTAAATCTTCCTGCAAATAGTAAATATTGTCTTCGGAACGGATAAACACTTCGGGCACGGGCAATCCTTTTCCGCGGAAATGCTCTGCCATATAGAGAAAGGCACGGTTTTCCTCAACGGATTCGCCGCTTACCCCTATCAGCGTAGGCGTACCTTTGAGGCGGAAATAGCGGCGGTTTGAGCCGGAAGAGGGAAGTTCGTCAATGGCTTCGGGTTCGTGCCCAGTATGTGTAATGTAGAGTTTTTTAAGTTCTTCGATTATCATAGCGTTTTTTATATTTGGCAGCTAAGATAAGACTTTTACCGGATATATTATTACCTTTGTCCGACAAAATCCATAACAGCCCTTTTATACTTCATACCTTATACCTAAATAACATGCGTCGCGTTTCTCAGTTTCTCATAGCAGCCCCCACATCGGGTAGCGGAAAGACCACCGTAAGCCGCGGACTAATGGCTTTGCTGACACAAAAGGATTGGCGGTACAGCCTTTTAAATGCGGTCCGGATTATATCGATACCAAATATCATGCGGCTGTATGCGGACGTGCATCCATTAATCTGGATACATTTATGGCTTCCGGTGAACATGTGTGTGAACTCTATGCACGTCATGCCGTTTCTGCGGATGTCTGCATTGTGGAAGGGATGATGGGAATGTTTGACGGATATGATCGCGACCGGGGCTCTTCGGCGGAGATAGCTCAGTTGTTGCAACTTCCAGTCGTGCTGGTGGTGGATGCCAAGTCTGCCGCTTATTCAATGGCTCCTTTGCTGTCGGGATTCATCCATTTTCGTCCGGATATACGGATTGCGGGGGTGATATTCAATCGTGTAGGGTCGTCCCGCCATTATGAAATGCTCAGGGAAGTGTGTGCCGAGGTAGGCATAACCTGTCTGGGGTATCTTCCAAAGGAGAAAGTGCTGGAGCAGGAATCACGTTATTTGGGACTTGATTTCAGTCGATCCAAAGGCACGGATGCCATCGGTACTCTGACAAGGTTATTGGAGCAATGCGTGGATTGGAAACTGCTGCTGGCGAAGACAGCGGTTCCGTTGCGGGAAACGCGGGAAAGGGATAAGGAGTTTGTCGGCGGTAGGAAACCGGGCAACCTGCGTATCTTGGTGGCACGTAACGAGGAGTCTTTCTCTTTCATTTATGAAGAACATCTGGAGATGTTGCGCGGAATGGGCAATGTCTCTTTCTTCGATCCGGAAAAGGATGTCCCCATAGCGCAGGACACCGATTTGTTGTACTTGCCGGGCGGGTATCCAGAAAAACATTCTATGGCGCTTGCCGGGGCCCGTCAGGTGAAAGAATCCGTTCGGGAGTATATAGAACGCGGCGGAAAGACGCTGGCGGAGTGTGGCGGAATGATTTACCTTTCGTATGCCATAGGTTATGATAAACGGGAGCATGAGAGCGGTGGCAGCGGGTTCGACAGAATGGCGGGTGTGTTTCCTTTTTATATCTCCAATGAGAGTGAATATCGGAAACTGACGTTGGGGTATCGCAGCTTCGACTATAAGGGGCAGCGTTTGCGGGGGCACGAGTTTCATTATACGCAGTTCGGCAAGTTGGGGACGGCTCCCGATGACAGTAAGAAAGAGTTGTATATGCCGCCTACCGTCGTGCAGGTGTATAATGCCAAAGGGCAACCGGTGAACACGCCCGTATTCCGCTACAAGAATACGATAGCAAGTTACACGCATCTTTATTGGGGTGAAACGGATATAATGAGGTTATTTGAATAAGCATACGCTGAAAGTGAAAAAAGTATATACCCGTATGGGAGACAAAGGAACCACCGGCATTCATGGCGGAGCGCGTGTTCCCAAAGATGATATTCGCATCGAGGCAAACGGCTGTCTGGACGAACTGAATGCCGTAATAGGAATCGTACGTTCCATGCTTCCTGCCGAAGACAATTGGCAGGAACTGCTGCATACCATTCAAAGAGAACTGATGGTAGTGATGAGCCATGTAGCTACGCCCGATGGCGTGTTGAACCCCAATTTTCTTTCTGCTGCCGAACTGACCGTACGCTGCGAACAGGAAATGGATGCCATGACTGCCGGACTGAAGGAGAACGGCTATTTTCTTCTGCCGGGCGGTACGCCTGTTTCTGCGCAACTGCATTTTGCCCGCACAGTGGCAAGGCGTGCCGAGCGACGCTTATGGACGTTGCATCGCCAAGCTCTGCTGAATGAGGATATTTTGCGTTTTGTGAACCGTCTGTCAGATCTCTTCTTTGTCATGGCGCGTACGGAGATGCAGCGGCAGGATTGGCCGGAAGAGAAATGGCAGGAATTTACTTATAAGAGGAAAAGACTGTAAGTTTTTCTTAATTCCCGGGTGCTGATTTGTTAACAACAGCGTATTCCTATTAAACCATGTTATAAGTAGGACTACAGCCCTCCGATAATTTGGAGATTCCCGAAATGTCCGTATATTTGCAATGTGTTTTTCATAGTATTAGATTTAAGGTTAACAAGAAGATTGGCTGTCTGGGATAGATAGCCTTTTTTTATGCCTCTATGTCACCTGTCTTTATGTTACTTCGTTTATAGACTCTCCTTGTAGTGTACACCGCCCACGCACCGTATATGATTACTTGTATCCACAGCGTCAGCATCTGAGGCCAGATGTCGGCAAGGCTGCCGCCCATTGAATTTAATTTTACGAAAGCGAGTACTGCGGGGGCCACAGGGAAGACGTAATGCGCCGCTTGCCAGTACCAGGGCATCAGTTCCAGCGGGTAAGACACGCCGGAAAGGAAGATGTAACCCACAGAAAAGAAGGCTATCATCAGCAGTGGGGCTTCGGAGTCGGTAAACCAGCGGGACACGGCAAGCGCAAAGAAACTCGTGGCAAGCAGGAAAGGAATCATCATAGTGACAATGTCCCAACCGCTTCCTATATTGGGAATGCTGAAAATATGCGGCAGCAGTCCCAACAGGAACATGGAGAACACAACATACAGCATTACATATACGAAGGTTCTTCCCGATACGATGCACAGCATATCTTTCAGGAAACGGGCTCTCATGCTGTGAATGCCTTTCCGCCGCTGTTCCGCTTCTTCGCCGGTAAGCATGGCAATCACCATCAGCATTGTCTGGAAGATGATGACAATCATTACGGCGGGAATCAGGTAAGAACCGTATCCTTCGGTGTAATTGTAAAGGGCCGTTCCCGATACGCTGACGGGAGTGGACGACGCAACGGCCAACAGACCTTGCGGCGGCAGGAATACTGTTCCGGCACGCCGGTGGGCATCGTTTACGGCAAGCATCACGCGCGAGCTTGCTTCTTGCAATCCCTTGAAGTTGAGGAATGCGTCCGTGGCGGCATACAGGGTGAATACGGAAGTCTCGCCGCGCGCTACATGCGTCTCGAAGTCGGAAGGGATGTAGAGTATACCGGTAACCTCGCCTTTTTTCATCCACTTGCGGGCTTCGAGGATATTGGGCGTTTGGGCATAGACCGAAGTCTGCGGGGCGGCATCCAGCCATCGTACGTACTCCCGGCTGAGTGCGGAGTGGGAGAGGTCTACTACGGCAACCGGTGCTTTGCGTACCAGATTGGGAGCATACATATAGTTGTAGAGTAAGCCATAAAGGAAGATTCCCCCTGCCAGCACCAGCAGGATGGCGGGATTGGTGGCAATGGCTTTCCATTCGTGGCGGATGACATTGCTCAGGGATGCTTCCGTGCCGGGCGATGTACCGGATGATATACCGGACTGTATATCGGTCGCTGCAATGCCGGACAATGCTTTGTCTCCGATATGGAGAGTTTCTTCGCTTTCCTTCCTCCTCAGTATCCACCACTTCAATAAAGGCAGAATCAGTATGGCCAGCAGCAGGAATACCAGTAGTACAGCCACCGATTGCCAGAAATAAGCAAATCCCGCACCGAAATAAATCATAGCCTGTGTCGCTTCGGTGAAGTGCCGTACCGGAAACAGGTAGGACGCCGCATGCACCGGTGCATACATTGCCGTTACCGGAAATGTCACTCCCGACAGTGTAGCTCCCAAAGAGCCTACCATTGACACCACGCTGATGATATAGGCTATCTTGGGAAAGATAGAGAATATCAGCACCGCCAATGCCTGCGTAGCCATGATAAACAGTACCGTTACGATGTTCATCAGCCACAAGCTGCCTTGAAACGGTATGTTCATCAGTCCGAACAACACGTAGTTTGCCAGTATGCCTATAACGGAGAACATAACGGTGTAGGGCAACAGCTTTCCTGCGACGGCAGTCAGCATATCGGCATTCCGCAGATTAGCCGGGTCTTTTCCTGCGGGTGTGGCAGCCCCCATCCATTCTTGCGTTGTCCCGAACTTGAATTCGCTGCCTATGGTATACACCGTTACAAGTAGAATCAGTATCTGGAATAGAACGAAGAAAAACGGCTGGCTCAGATAGATAGAGTAATCCATATCCGGATTATAAAGCGGATGTGTATTGGCTTCTACCGGAAGAAGGAACGTCTGTATCTGTTCCTGCCCCACACCCAATGCTTCAGCCTGTACAACGATGGGCGACAGTGCTACGGGGGCGAGTGTGGTTTCAAATGCTGCCATCAGTTCGCTTCCTACCGAAAGAAGGGCGTAATGGTAATAGTAAGTCAGCGTTGCACCCGTCCCGCTGACTGTTTTCTGCTCAAACTGCGGCGGGATGGACAAGTAGCCGTATATCTCCTTCCGTTGCAATGCCTGTCGTGCAGAGGCTTCGTCCGTAAAGTGCTCCGTAACCCGGAAAGTAGGTGTGGCGGCAATGCGCCGTGCTATGGTACGTGAGGCTGCCGTATTATCTTGGTCTACAATGCCGATAGGAATATTCTCCATCTGTCCGTTTCCGAAAATGGTAGCCATAAAGAACAGGCAGAACAAGGGCAGGAGGATGCACACGCCGAAATAGAGACGGCGTGAGGTGATACGGTGACATTCGCGGAAGAGGACATTATATAATAAATTCATAATAAGAAATTTGTATGGTGAGATGATTGGCGCTTCAACTCTGAACGGTATCGACTTGGGTGATGACAGACTTTTTCAAATAGGGTGATGACGGATTTTTTAAACATAAGAACAAATAAGATAACATTAGCATATGTTATAATCATGAATATGTTCTTTTGTTCTTATGTCTGAAAAAAAGATTGTCCGGTTTCCCTTCTTTCCTTTTATACTTTATTTACGATTGCCGACATTCCCGGTCTAAGCCCTTCCACCGCTTGTACAGGTCGTGCATGTATCTCGAACGTCTGCATATCGTAACTGCCTGTTTGCTTGGTCGATTTCCAAGTGGCGAAAACTTCCCAGCGGACTGATGTAATAGATGCGGAACTCTATGTCTTTCTTGTCGAGGGCAGGAATGTCCGCTTTGAAAGTGCCGCCCATTTTGAACTGTGGCATCAGGTCTTCCCGGATGTTCAGGACTACGTGTGCATCGCTCATCACCACCAGGCTCATGATAGGCGTGCCCGGAGCCACCAGCTCGCCGCGCTTGGGGAAGATAGTGGCTATCTGTCCGTCTTCGGGAGCAGTGAGCCTGGAGTCCACAAGAAGGGCGGAAACTTCATCCACCGTGCTGCGTGCGGCATCTACAAGGCTACGTGCGGCTGCGCGGTCTTCGCTTTGCGCGCCGTCCACAGCCATTTGATATTGCTGGTATGCCGCGCGTTCGGCAGCTTGTGCGGCTTTGTACATGGCTTCTACTTCGTCCTTTCGTTGCGAAGTAACCACACTGTCTTTATAAAGGGTGAGGATGCGCTGATAGGTGGTTTGGGCAAGCGTCAGGTCGCTTTGCGTCTTATTCCAAAGCTGCAAGGCTGTAGCGATAATCTGCCTGCGCGTTCCGGCATCAATCTTTTTGTTCTGTTCCTGCGCCACCTGTTCCAAAGCATTTACCTGACGGTATTTGGCTTCGATAGTGGGACTGTTGATGACAACGAGCGTGTCACCCACTTTTACCCAATCTCCCTCTTGTACGAGGAAAGAATCTACACGCCCCGGCAGTTTTCCGCTGATGCGTATCTCCGTGGCTTCTACCTGCCCTTGCAGCACCATTGGCTGCCGGCTCATAAGTGACATTCCGATAACCGATACTCCTACGGTAACGATTAATACGACGATGAATGCGATGCTGATGGTTTTGTTGCTGATATTCATTTAATTTAAGTATAAACTATAAAGTACGGTGTATCCAAATACACTTGTTGTTTCTTTTTAGGTACGGATTATACGGAATAAGGAAAATCTGTGTTTTCCGTATAATCCTCATTGCACAGCCTGTTTCTCAATTTTTAATTCTCAACTCTCAAATTACTAAGTTTCCCGAATTCTTCCGGTGTGCCGCAAAGCGCCAGCAGATTCATCAACGCCACGTCATACTCGTAATAGGCTGCCAGTCGGGCCACGCGTACGGTTGCCAGCATCGTTTCTGAATCTATTACTTCGGTGCTTGTTGCCATGCCTTCAGTGAACGATTTCTTGCGGATGCGCACTAACTCTTCACTCAGTTCGATGGTTGTGTTCAGGGCACGAACATTATCCTGTGCTTTCTGCATCTGCGTGTAGAGTTTGTCGATACCCACACTTAAATCGTCTTTGGCTTTTTCCTGCCCTATGGAGAGGGTCTGTTGGGCTATCTTGGATTGGCGTATCCGTTTCTCCCGTGCCAGACCGTCAAAGAGATTCCAGGTGAATCCTACCCCTATCATGGTGCGGGGGACGAGGTTGCTTTGGATGCCGTGGCCATATAGCGTCTGCTTGCCGAATACGGCGATGTCCGGCAGGTAGCCGCTCTGTTCGATACGGAGCTGTTGTTTGGCTATATGCGATTGCAACTGCAATTGGTTGACGGTATAGTTCTCGGTTTGCATGGTTTGCAGGAACTCCTCTTTTGCAGGTAGCACGGCGTTTATGAAAAGCGGGGAAACGGGCTGTATGCTGCAAGTATCCGTTATGTTGAGCAACGTACGCAAAGCGTTTTGTAGAACGGCTGCTTCCTTTTGTGAGGCTTCCAGCGAGCGTTGCGCTTCGTCCATGTTCACTTGAGCAAAGAGGCGTCCGGCCTTGTCTATCATTCCGGCGGCTTCCAGTTTCAAGGCATTTTCGTAATGACGTTTCAGACTGTTGTAGGTATCTTGGCGTACACGCACCACTTCTTGTGCCAGACGCAGTCCGAAATAGCTTTCTGCTAAGAGGACACGCTGCGTGGCGTCTGTCTGTTCGCGGTTCTCGCGGGCGATGTCAATCATTGCATTTCCTATCTTTCCGGCACGGATGCGCTTTCCGCCGGAAAACACGATCCATTCGGCGGTCAGACCTACCGTGGTGAGGTTACGGGGTGCGAGCGGAAAGGCGAGGGTGTGGCTGCCTATCTGGTCGAGGATACTGCTGATAAATTGGTCGTCCGGTACGAGGTTGTGAACAAAGTCTTTGGCAGGGTCGGTAAATTGCGACAACGGTTGCTTCACTTCTATCTTTTCGGACAGGTGTACGAATGTGCCGCACCTTGCAGGCTCGGATACCAAAGGGCGTTCAGTTTGTCACGTTCCGTCCGTGCGGTCTCGATACCCTTGTCGGCTATCTTCAGGCTTCGGTTTCCCTGCTGCATCTGCCGAAGGGCATCATCGAAGCTCAGGGAGAGGGTTTGCGCCGTTGCGGAAACACTTGCTCCCAAGAAGATGATGAGTAAGATTTGTTTCATATATTAAGTTTTTCGTTTAGGTTGGAATAATAGTCTTTCAAACACTCTTTGCGAAAGATTGTTCGTTCGTATATTGCGTAAAAAACTAATAAAGCAGATTTATGAATGAAGTAGAAACAAAAGATGTGGGCACAACGGATTTGTCTGCCTACATGATGAAAGTGATTGAAGAACTAAGGCGTGACAGGAAGCCGCCGGCAGTACATATTTATACTTGTACGCTCCGCTCTTTCATCCGTTTTTCCGACAATGGAGAGGAGGAGTGCTCCATGCCGATGCAGGAAGTCTTCACACCCGGTCGCCTGAAAGAGTACGAACAGTGGATGTTGCTCCGTAAACTGACGCAGAACACCATATCCACCTACATGCGTACTTTGCGTGCCGTTTACAACCGTTGGATGCCGCCCGGCACGGCGGAACACAATCCGAGACTCTTCGATGATGTCTATACCGGTGTGGTGTCGCAGACCAAGCGTGCGCTCACTGCCCGCCAGATGGAACAGTTGCTGGAAGCCGACCTTTCCGGTCTTTCTCCGCAGCAGCAGGCGGTACTTGCTTATTTTCTGCTGATGTTCTTGCTCCGCGGCATGCCTTTCATAGACCTTGCCCATTTGCGCAAGCGTCGATATGCAGGATGGCAGGATAACCTACAGCCGCCATAAGACGGATAAGCCGATAACGGTACGCATTCCCCGTGACGGCCCTTGAACATCCAAGAAGGAGTAATCCTTCCTATCATTAAATATCAATGAAGTGCGTGGGGGGGGATTTTCCCATCAATTCCCCCCATACTATTAGGCCGGAGCTCTGCAATAGGAGTATTCCTTTCATCTACTTCCCGAACTCCACGACAATCTCCGTCACTTCCCCATGTACTCTCCGCACATTCAGCACCCGTGCAGGAATCCCATGGTTGAAGCAGCATTGGATAAACTCCATCCCGATAAACACTCCTGTATTGTATTCCCCTGTATCGTTCTCCGTGTTTTTGCAGAAAGTTACGGTTCCTTTCATCTTTTCATTCCTTCTCTTGCGGTATTGCGCTTCCTTTTCGTACATCACAAAGACTTCTCCTCTGACAATCTGCACCTGTTGGCCTTCGGTTTGTAGGAATTGCAGGTAACTTTCCAGCAGGTCTTCCGGGCATCCGCTATGGGATAGCATATTTCTTATCCCTTGTATCTGAATCGAATTTTCCATTGCTTTTTATTTGGCTATGATTATCTTTTTATCCTTGATGACAAGTGTGTCTTTCCCGCCATGATTCGTCAGGCTTACATCCTTCAAGTCAATACGGCTGTTGGAGATGGAAAACTCCTGATGAATCGTATCATTCCGCAGGAAGTGGATGTCCTGTTTGTATAGGTTCGGAATGGAAAAGAACAGGGCTATGATTCCGCCCATGCAGCATACCATCAACAGGGTAAAGGCAACAAACCACCGCTGGTATTTTCTGTCATCCAAAACCTTCACTTCAACCGGTGCTGGCTCTTCGTTGATTGTTGCCTTTTTCTGGTTGCATATCACGCGGCATCTCAAATTGGGGAATTCATGCAGGCTGAACAGGTCCGGAATCTGTTGCAGGAATTGCAAGTATTGTTTGGTTTCCATCTGCACTTCCAGTTCCATGGTTACACGGATGACACTTCGTTTCATTATCTTGGGTTTTCCTATTGCCCCCATGGGTTTGGCGACATTGACAGGACGGATGTCCGATACGCCTGTGTCCACACTCATGGCAAGCTCCATGCTGGTGCTTCCCAACGAAGGGGTGTCCGCCGGATGGATACCATAAGGTGAAGAGTTTTCCGTTCCCTCATATTCCGCTATCAGGTCTGATAGTTCACGCACCTCGGTTACTGTTACGTTCTTTGCCTCTGCATTCACAAAGGTTTCCACTTTGGTCTTTACCATGTCTGTCAGAAAGACCTTTATCTTGTCTTCGCTTTTCTTATGGACTAGGTAGCTGGGATACTTCTTGGTGAAGTTTCGGGCTACGTTTTCCATATAACTCATTTTGTAATCATAGGTTTCCAAAATAGAAATCCCATAATTAAGGGATAAATAAAACTTATTATTTAAATCAATTTGTTTCATTGTAAAAAAACGGTAATTCATTACTTAAGAGAGAAGTAATATATAAATAAGCTTACGAAAAATGCAATAGGATAAATGTATGTCCATAAAATAGTTGCTACAAATTCTTCAGATTCATAATTAATAAACAATCCACATTTCCTAATTAAAGCCAATACAAAAAACTATAAAAAATGGGAAAATTTGAACTATTACGAAATATACAAGTTACCTGTTGAAATTTCTTTTTTATTATTATATACGATATATATATCGATTACGAACAACAAACAACTTAAATTATAAGCCTTCTTTAGAATGCAAAAACTCATGAGATAAATCCATTACATCCGCATCATACTATTAATGAATTTAATCACTATCACTAAGTTTATTGACAATACTAAAAAATGTT
>ENA-OQDL01000317-OQDL01000317.1-human-gut-metagenome-genome-assembly--contig:-NODE-317-length-32359-cov-4.563570_pt1 | contig 32359 bp, 26 predicted proteins | sample MGYA00242782_ERZ504609 | MGnify/ENA primary metagenome ERZ504609 (study PRJEB26092, sample SAMD00036320) | human gut metagenome | host: Homo sapiens | study: EMG produced TPA metagenomics assembly of... | reverse complement strand
AGATACCACCATCTGCTCCATCCCAAAAGGCATACTGACCATTAGAGCCCGAACCAAACTCTGTCTGAGTTTCAGGAAAGACCGTAAATCCGGCAGAAACCATACTGGACAATCCGGCCGTAACAGTCAATCCATCCTCTTTCGCCAGTTTGGTAGTGATCAAAATAGCACCGTCTTTACCCCGCGAACCATACAAAGCAGCGGCGGCAGTTCCCTTCAAAACATTAATACTTTCTATATTTTCGGGAGATACGTCAAAAAGATCCGACTCCACAGGCACACCGTCAATCACCATCAACGGAGTCTTTCCACGTAACGAAAACGAAGGAGCCTGAAAAATACCGGTAGGATTATTTACCGTCAAACCGGCTACCTGACCCGACAAGGCATTACCAACATTCACCGTACCCGGCTGGTCTAAAGCCTCGGTATTGACTTGTTGGGTAGTATATCCCAACTTCTTTTTCTGCTGCTTGATACCGATAGCAGTTACCACTACTTCGTCAATGGCCTGCACATCGTCATTCATCGTCACGTTAATCACCGTTTGTCCATCTACTTGTTTCTCTACCGGAGTATATCCGATATAAGAAAAAATCAATACACCATTGGCGGGCACTTCCACTGAATAACGCCCATCCATATCTGTCACCGTACCCACTGTTGAGTTTTTAACCATTACGCTGGCACCGATAATCACATCCGACTTATCCCGCACCACACCGGTCACTCTGAGATTCTGCGCCTTCACGCAAAGGCATAGCAAGGTCATAACAATGACCAAGCACTGTTTAGTTTTCATTTATATATAATTGTTAGTTTATCCTGAAAAGAAAGAATTCAATAGATACTTTTAAGGCTGACACGGCGGAATACACCCAACAAATGAGATACGTCCTTTTTATTCTCTTGTAAAGCAGTCTCAAAAGACTCCGTATCCGAGTCGATAGCGGCCAACGCCACTTTCAGCACCCCTGTAAACTCCTGCTCCGCCTTATCCTGCGGCAGCAGGTCTTTCCTTACCTGACGGTTCAGTTCTTTTTCAATGGTACGTACTGCATTGTAGATTTCCGGCTTACGAATCACCGTACGACGCGTCGGATCTCCGGGTACCACCTCTTCCTTCACCACATAAGTATCTTTAAATGAATCATACAGGAAGGCTACCTTCTTACCTAATTTATGATTAGAAACCAATGCAGCCAGCTCTTCGGAAGAAGGGGTTTCAACAGTAGAGTAAAACTCCCATGTTTCCACCTTAGCCGAAGATGCATCCGTTTTCACATTCTCTTTTTTATCACGTACCGGATAAAACGGCATAGCCCACATCTGTTGGGCAAACAAACTGATACTCAAAAAAGCAACGGTTAAAATGAACTTCTTTTTCATAACTTTAAGTTTATTGTTTTCTGCCGCAAAGAAACGAACTGCACATTTCAATCCAAATACAAAAAGATGAAACTCACATAACAATTCAAAAAACAGAAAGGAGATAAAAAAAGTGTGTGGATATGCCCTGCACATCCACACACCACCTATGCTTTTATTACAAAAGAATTACGCTTAGAAAGCCTTCTTGTAAAGTTCCAGAATAATTTCTTCCGTCACTTCACGAGGATTGCCCGGCGTACACACATCGGCAATAGCCGAAGCGGCCAGACGGGGCAAGTCTTCTTCCTTAATACCCAGTTCAGACAAATGCTGAGGGATACCCACCTTGACAGACAATGCCTTCACCGCCTCAACAGCAGCCTTCGCAGCCTCTTCCCGGCTCATGCCATCCTTGTACACATTCATTGCCTTGGCGATATCTACATATTTGGACAAAGCAGCCGGAGCATTGAACTCCATGATGACAGGCAGCAACAGTGCATTAGCCACACCGTGAGGAATATCGAAGATAGCTCCCAACGGATGAGCCATACCGTGAACCACGCCCAAGCCTACATTAGAGAACGCCATACCTGCAATGTACTGTGCCACGGCCATACCGTTACGGGCTTCCGCATTGGTAGGCTCGAAGACAGCGGTTTCCAGATAACGGGCAATCATTTCGATCGCCTTGATCTCGAACATATCGCTCATTTCCCAAGCGCCTTTGGTTATCAACCCTTCGATGGCGTGGGTCAGTGCGTCCAAACCGGTAGAAGCAGTCAGCCCTTTAGGCAGAGTGTACATCAGTTCCGCATCCACAATAGCGATGGCGGGAATATCGTTCGGGTCTACACAAACCATCTTCTTATGGTTTTCCTCATCCGTGATGACATAGTTGATAGTCACCTCGGCGGCAGTACCGGCGGTAGTGGGCAGTGCAATGATAGGCACTGACTTTTTCCTTGTAGGAGCCACACCTTCCAGTGACACCACATCACTGAAGTCTGGATTATTAGTGATGATACCAATCGCTTTCGAAGTATCGATAGACGAACCGCCGCCGATAGCCAGAATAAAGTCCGCTCCTGATTTTGCAAAAGCTTCAACTCCCGCCTTTACATTGCTTACGGTAGGATTCGGTTTGATTTCACTGAATATTTCATAAGGAATACCTGCATTCTCCAAGACTTTCAACACTTTATCAGCCACACCGAACTTAATCAAGTCCTTGTCTGTAGCAACAAACGCTTTATGCAAGCCCAAACGTTTAATCTCTTGTGGAAGCACTTCACGCGCACCCGGACCGAAGTAAGATACTTCGTTCAATACAAATCTGTTAATCATAGTTTTTTTTAATTATGTAGTTTGGTTGCAAACTTAGTACAAATTCTTGAGAAAACGGCTCTTTAAAAAGATTCTTATAGTATGTTTTTTGGCATTCATGCACCCCGCCTTCAGACCATTCAGCACGGTTAACACGCTGTCGCACAACAAATAAGACTGACAGAAGCCCCTTCAGCCTCCTGTCAGTCCTTTCAGCCGGCCTGATGGACGGGAATTATGCCGCCAACACTACCTTGTACAGATTTCCTTTCTCCGTATGCATCCGTTCCGCCCCCATGGCACTCATCATCTTGCCGAAACGCACCACCGTCATGCCGCGCATAGCCGCAGGATAACGGCTCTGCAAAATGGTGAAAATGACCGAGGCCGAATAGAGTTTGAACTCCTCTCCCGCCTCAGGCAGGCGAAAACAACGGTAGAACACCTCCTGCTCTACGGGCATGGCATAGAACTCGCGGTTGCGCAATTGCAGTTCCGCTTCCTCTTCGGCCGAAAACCAATAACGCTCGCCACCCTCCAGCTCCGCCTTCAATTGGGCAAACAATTGCTTGTGCTCCAGTGGCGTGCAGTCTATTTTCTCTTTCACCTCGGCACAAAGATAACGGCGACTGCCCGTAGGGTCGGTCAGCAAATCCTTATGATTACTGGTTCCTATAAACGAAGCCATGCGGGGCAGGTGACTGTAGGATGAACGGTGCGACTTACGGAAATCCAACTTCTTCATCTGCATCAGTGTCTTGAGCAACGGCAGTTTTTGAGGAGAAAGACGGTCGTACTCATCCAGATTAATCAGCCCGAACTGCGCCAGTTTCTGTTCGCATCCCGACTGCCCCGTCAACTCAAAACTGTCCGTGTAATAATCTCTCAACCCGTCGGGCATCAACAACTGACAAAAAGTAGATTTACACTTGCCCTGCATACGGCTCACCAACATAGGGGCCACTGCATTGGCGCAACGGTCCATGCGTCCTGCCCACTGGGCGGCCATTCCCAGCATCCAGCGGTGGAAGCCGTTTATCCAGAAAGCTTTTTTCGAGATGCGCTGCGCCAGCGGAGTGACGCGATCCACCCCGTCCCATTGGGGCAGTGTATCCATATAAGTAAGGAAAGGGTGATAGTCTTCCAAGCGTTCCGAATGGAGCAGGCGGCTCACATCCTTATCCCAGCAATTGATGCGATGACGGTGCGCTTCCAGGCACAAGGTGTTCAAGGTACGCTGAGTCACTATCTTATAAGGTGTGTCCGTCCCTTGCCCCTTCGCGCAATATTCGGGTTGTTCCGTCAACACGTTGAAACGGAACTCATAGTGTTTCCACAAGTAGTTCTCCAGACGGTCTTGCACCTCCCGGTTATCCGCAGCCTGTTCTTTTTCCCTTTTATCCGAAGAAGGGTCCCCCTGTTTCGCCGTTGCAGTTTCACCGTTCCATAACTTGCACCATTCCATCACCTTCCGAATCATTTCTTTCATCATGATTTTATTGTTTTTTTTTAGTTGTTGTTTCCACAAAGATAGCACATTGAAAAGCCTTTGTCAAGGGATTTCCGGCGTTTCGGGATGAAAAGTGACTAAGCGTAAACATCCTTATGTAAAAGGGTTTTCATCAGGACAAGTTCGTGTTCTCTTCTTGACAAGTACAGTGTTTCACTTAAGTGATGAAGTTTCATCACCCAAGTAGTACAAGCTCATCACTAGGGTGATAAGGTTTCATCACTTTAGTGAAACGATAAACTTATCAGGAAGCAACAGGATGCATAACAAGGAAGATAAAGGATATGCTCCAAGAAAAGACAGCTAAGTATTTCTTAAAATACAGGCATGACGGACACACCTCTCATCTAACAGGTAGGAACAAAATATGGGCTGGAAGTAACTGACAGGAAACTGAAGGTTCTCCTATCAGGATACTTCCCTATTTTACAAGCAGTTAGACCGGCTGAATGAACTGAAGAGACACTCCGGTTTTCATGTACCGAAGCCCCTTTTCCATCATTACAGCTGGTTCACCGCTGTCAAATACTTATCCATCGTTGTAGCCTTCTTTATCGCTTTCTTTATCTTCCGGTCCGCATCGGGCAGCAGGTATTCCCAATAAGGCTTCATTTTACTCAGCAATTGCACCTCTCCCTGTAAATGGGCTTCATAATATTGAAGAAGGCGTGCGTGAAGCGCCTTCACCTTTTCATGCAGCTCATCGGGAGAAAAAACGGCTCCGTTTGCATATTCCCAAGCCAAAGCAGGATTGGCCAGCAACCCGCGTCCCAGCATGACGCCCTCCAGGCGGGGAAACTCCTCGTCCACCTTCCGGATATCTTCCACCGTCAGCAAGTCACCGTTATACACCAACGGATGGGCGCACTCCTCATAGAAAGCGGTGAACGCAGCCAAGTCCACCTCTCCCTTGTACTGTTGCTTCCCGATACGAGGATGCAGAACGATCCGCCGCAAGGGGGCAGCGTTCAACAAAGGCAACAACGGCCGCCATTCATCCGCACACTCCCATCCCAATCTCATCTTGACGGAGAAACCCAGTTCCGGATAGTGCACCAGCTCTTTCAATAAAGCTTCCACCTCGGCCGGATACGGCAAAATGCCCGAACCCTTATGTTTCCCTGTCATCAGGGGAAAAGGACAACCCATATTGATATCCGCTTCCTTGTACCCTTTCTCTATAAACAAACCGGCCAGCCGTTCCAGTTCGGCAGGAGTGGAAGCGATAAGCTGGGGAATCAGCCGGGACACAGTATTGTTTTCAGAAGCGATCTCCCGTACATCCTTGTTACGGAACTCTCCTTTCTCCATCCGCACAAAGGGGGTATAATAAGCATCTATCCCACCAAAAACTTCCTGATGAAGATTTCTCCAGGGGGCTTCCGTAAAACCTTGCAAAGGGGCAGCGTACAGTTTCATTTGTTTCTTTTTTTAAGTTTATCTGCAAAGTAACACATTTTTCTTATACCTTTGCCTTATGGAAAAGTATATTTATGAACTGAAGATGAAGGTACGCGATTATGAATGCGACCTGCAGGGTATTGTGAACAATGCCAACTATCAACATTATCTGGAACATACGCGCCATGAGTTTCTCACATCGGTGGGCATCAGTTTCGCACGCTTGCACGAAGAAGGAGTGGACCCGGTAGTGGCGAGGCTCACCATGGCGTTCAAAACTCCGCTGCGCAGCGGTGACGAATTCGTGTCCAAGCTCTATCTGAAAAAAGAAGGTATTAAATATGTGTTCTATCAGGACATTTTCCGTCTGCCCGACATGAAAGTGACTGTCAAGGCCACTGTAGAATCAGTATGCGTGGTAAACGGCAGATTAGGGGACAGCGCTCTATTTGACGAGACTTTCGCCCCCTATCTGAGCGAATGACACAAGACGAACAAATTTGCAGCCTGGCCCTGACCCGGATACCGGGATTGGGACCGACAGGCGCATTCAGACTGGTGAGCAGTCTGGGAAGCGCCACCCGTGTTTTCGAACACCGCAAAGAGCTGTCACAACTGGTCCCCGGAGTAAGCGAAAAGATCATTACTGCGTTGAATAACTCCGAAGCTTTCCGGCGTGCAGAGCAGGAACTAACTTTCTGTGAGAAAAATCATATCCGCTGCCTCACCTTAAATGATGAAGGTTATCCCGGCCGTTTGCGTGAATGTGATGATGCTCCGCTAGCTTTATTTTACCGGGGAAATGCCGATCTGAATGCACTGCATGTCATCAATATGGTAGGAACCCGTCATGCCACCCCCTACGGACAGGATATCTGCACCCGTTTCCTTGCCGACTTGTCGGTGTTGTGCCCAAACGCCTTGATAGTGAGCGGGCTGGCTTATGGCATTGATATCCATGCGCACCGCGCCGCCCTGCAGAATCATTTCAAGACCATAGGCGTGCTGGCACACGGACTGGACCGTATTTATCCTGCCGAACATCGGAAGACAGCCGTCAGCATGTTGGAACAGGGAGGTTTGCTGACCGAATTTACAAGCGGAACCAATCCCGACAGGCAGAATTTCGTGAAACGAAACCGCATTGTGGCAGGTATGAGTGACGCCACCGTCGTTATCGAATCCGCCGCCAAAGGGGGAGCCCTCATCACCGCCGAACTGGCGGAAAGTTATCACCGGGACTGTTTTGCCTTTCCGGGACGATACAACGACGAATATTCCATAGGCTGCAACAATCTGATAAGAAAAAAACCAGGGCAGTGCTTATCACATCGGCCGAAGATTTAGTGAAGGCCATGGGATGGGAAAGCAGCCCCAAAACCGAGAAAACAGTACAACGGGAATTGTTCCCTGATTTAAGCGAGGAAGAAGAACGAATAGTAAAACGACTCGGCAAAATGCCGGAAGGATTACAAATCAACACATTGGTGATAGACACCAACATACCTGTAAACCGAATGAGTGCATTACTGTTTGAATTAGAAATGAAAGGGGTGATACGAGCACTGGCAGGAGGAGTGTACCGGTTAATAATGTAACCATGTATCAAGATACTCATATACCCATTGACATACGGTAGCTGTACCGTGAACGGGTACATGAGTATATTGATGCATGGTTATTGCACTCCTAGTTCGGCAAAGCCCATCGGTCCGTCATTTTCCACCATCCGCACTGCTTTCAACAGCACATATCTGGCTGTTACCGGACTGAAGTAGACCGATTGGAGAATCGGATTGTTCTTGATGTTCGAGAATTCCCCGCTGCTCACCACCTGGTTCACCGCACCGGCTTCCGTGCCGACTGAAATCTCATAGGCAGCTATCAGTCCTTTGTTATACTCGCTCTGGTCGGGTAAATAATGGAAAGAAGAAACAGTCTGTTCCGTACCTAAATCCACCAGAAGCGTATTGCCGTCCACAAAGCAAGTAGTGGCGGCATCTTTATCCGCACATTTTCCGGCTTCCGCTTCATCTACCTTCGGCAATGTAAACGGATATGTTTTCAGTTCCTCCGCTTTTGCTGTAAACACATCAAGGGTTTCTCCTGCATAATAAGCCTCTATATTATTGATACACAGGCAGGCGCGTGATTTCTCAAAGTTCACGCGAAGTTTGTCCGTAGTGACAGTCTCAAAACGAAGCAAACGTTTATAACCGATTGTAGTAGTCTCTTCATTCAGTTTCACAGGCAGCCACTCCCCTTCCTTATTATATTCCACCACAAAGGACTGTACACGCTGTCCCAACGGAATGTATTCCTGCAACAGCATACGGTTTACCTTCTGCGGGGCCAGCCATTCAAACTCGATAACAGCCGATGTGACGCTATCCTCCGTAGCCCAATATGTATCATACTCTCCATCCGTCACCGCCTTTGCCGTATATTTTCCACCCCGTTCATTGGAAACTATCGGAAGAACACCTTTCAACAGATTGTTTGCCAACTGTTTCTGTACATTCTTATAAAAATCAACAGCATTCGCCGAATCTGTAGGGTGAATCAATCCATCCCGGTTTACGGGGAAATTAAGCAATAAAGTCGCATTATGTCCCACACTGCGGTAATAAAGGTCTGTCAATTGCTCCACCGTCTTCACCCGGTCGTCCTCCTCCGGATGATAAAACCAGCCCGGACGGATAGACACATCACACTCGGCAGCCGTCCACTGATTGCCGTCCGCATGTCCGTATTGCAGTTCCCTATACTTAGGATATCCCGGATAAACCTCTCCGGCACGCAAGAAAGACCAGTTTGTCGCTCCGGCAAATCCATTCTCGTTACCTACCCAGCGGCATCCGGGACCGCCATCCGAGAATACAACAGCTTGCGGCTGAAACTTGTCAATCATTTCATAGGCACGCGCATAGTCATAGTAAGTCTTCCGGTCTATGGTACGGGAATCTTTTGCTCCGCCATACCAGCCATCACCGCCATTGGCCCCGTCAAACCAGATTTCAAACACCGGACCATAATTGGTCAGCAACTCGTACAACTGTCGATAGAAATAATCCACATATTCCGGAGTTCCATAATTGGCCTGATGCCTGTCCCACGGTGAGAGATAGACAGCGAATTTTATACCATACTTCTTGCAAGCTTCCGAAAGATCACGCACTATATCCCCTTTTCCGTCTTTATAAGGCGTGTTACGGATACAGTATTCGGTCAGCCCCGTAGGCCACAGGCAAAATCCGTCATGATGTTTTGCCGTAAGGATAACTCCTTTCATCCCTGCCGCCACAAAGGTTTTCACCCATTGTTCGCAGTCCAGTTTGACAGGATTGAATGTAGCAGGATCGGAATCTCCATATCCCCATTCACGATCATTGAACGTGTTCAGTCCGAAATGTACGAAAGCGTATGTCTCCATTTTCTGCCAATCCACCTGTTTCTTTTCAGGAATGGGGAAAACAGGTTCAGGAGCATTCACAGCTGGAGCGCAGGCATTCAGTAATGCAACAGCAGCTCCCAAGCATAAAAGGTTTGCGTGTCTTTTCATTTAGATTGTCAATTAATTACATTGACACAAAGATAACATAAAATCCGATGGATGAAAACAAGAAGCTGAATATTTTAAAAGACAGGAAACTTGACAGGCAGGAAAAGAACAAAAGCGAAGGGCTTAAAAAAGGAAAAGGAGCAACGCTTTGCTCCAACCTTTGTTAACCTTAAATCTAATACTATGAAAAAAATCACATGACAAATGTACAACTTACACTCATTTTCTCCAAATATTTAGTTCAATTTCGCTTTTCATTTAGTATTATTTCACAAATACAACCGTTTTCGCACACAACATTACAATTAGATTGAAAAACACGGATTAAAAAAGGAATATGAAACATTGCCCTATCCATATGATAAGACCGTTCATTTCTGTCCATTGGAAAGTAAAAAGCAAAAAGAAAGTATTCCTCTGATTATTCACTCCAAATAAAAGTAAGCTTCCCTGCCCTTCTCATTATCCGGCTGCCCAAACTTGCAAATTCTGTCCAATCGCTTCACTAACCCTTTCACGTCCGAAAATAGAACATTTAATACGTTTTTTTTCAGATTTTATCACCTATATTTGCTCCACACATAATGGTAATCCATGGAAAAACGCACTACTATATTCAGCATATTTGTGTTTTTGTGCCTACTGACCAATAGCACTTATGCCCGGACGACAGAGTACGAAAATCCCAAAGATACCATATTGGACATGATGCTCTATTTTGACCTGAAGGCCCGACAGGCGGACAAGGATTACCAAGGAAACGGTAAAACGCTGGCAACATTGGATTCCCTGCTTGCCCATCCTGCCCGCAGCAGACATCTTTATTCCATTATTCTGGTTTCACCGGATTCATATAACGGAAAAAAAGAACCGGACATAGCGCCGGGCCTAAAAAGAAGCGAGGAAGTAAAAGCGTTCTTATGTCGGAAATATCCGCAAGTCAATGCCGCCCAAATCTGTATCCGTACAGGAGAAGAATACGGGGATGCCTTACGGAAACTGATAACGGACGACAGGCTGGTCCCCGACCGGGAGGATGTATTGGCATTGATAGATTATCACCATGACAATCCTGTAAAAATGCAAGATTTCTTGCAACATCTGGATGCCGGCATACCTTATCAATATATTTCCAACCGGCTGCTACCGGAGCTCAGACGGACAAAAATAAGAGTCTGCCTGTCTTATCCGGAAGAAAAGGAAGGAAAAAACTCCTCCACGGAACAGGCGGCCATGATAGAAGAAACTGAATTCATTCCGATTGACAGGGAAACGACCATTGCGCCAATGGCGGTGCAAGCACTCCCACAAAAGGAAAGGAGACAAGTAATAACAGAAACAGAAAAAACAGTAACAAAGGCAGAAAAGGAAAAAGAGACAAAAGCAAAACGGGGAAAAAAGCCCAAAGAAAAGGCAGCAAGAAGAGACAAGACAGCCGGCAACACAGTGCTTGCACTGAAAAATAATTTATTGTACGACCTGGCACTGGCGCCTAATATAGAAATAGAAATTCCTGTAGGAAAGCGGTGGTCAGTGAACCTGGAATATAAAAGCCCCTGGTGGTCCAACAGTAGCAAAGAAATCTGCTACCAGCTGATTTCGGGAGGAATAGAAAGCCGCTACTGGCTGGGCAACCGTGAACTGCATCACCGGTTGAACGGACATTTCTTTGGATTGTATGCCGAAGGAGGTATCTACGACTTTCAGTTTAAAGGAGACGGCTACCAAGGTAAATATTACGGTGCGGCAGGATTCACTTATGGATATTCCACTTCAGTGTCACGGCATCTGGCATTGGAATTCAGCCTGGGCATAGGCTACCTGACCACGGAATATCAAAAGTACACTCCCTATGAAGGGTCACTAGTTTGGATGAGTAGCGGGAATTACACCTTTATAGGCCCTACGAAAGCAAAAATTTCGTTGGTATGGGTGATAACAAAGAAGAGAGGAAGAAAATGAAAAAGACAAGGTACGTAGCTCTTGTACTTTTATCTTCACTATTGACTTTAGTGGGATGCAGCCGACGCGAGATTCTGGACGATTATCCCGTAACAGGAATAAATATCCGTTTGGATTGGGAAGGAGTAACCGGCCGTCTGCCGGAAGGAGTCCGGGTTATTTTCTATCCCAAGGACACCCAAGGAAGAAAGATTGATACTTACTTGCCGGCAAAAGGCGGAGAAATGAAAGTGCCCCCGGGGCATTACTTGGCAGTGATTTACAATTATGACACCGAAGTAGTGCAAGTAAAAGGCGAAGACAGTTACGAAACGATAATGGCGTGTACAGGAAACTGCACGGGATTGGGCGACAGCGAAACAGAAAACATGGTATGGGGACCGGATAATTTTTATGTGGCAACCCTGGACGATGTAGAAATAGGAAAAGGAGAAGAGTTACCGACACTAGAGGTAAGACCAAAATCTGTGGTAACCACTTACATCTTTTCAATAAAGACAGAGGGGCTGAAAAATGTCTCATCGATCATTGGCAGTGTTTCCGGAATGGCTGAATGTTACCATTTAGGTAAAGGAGCCGGCTTATGCCGCTTCGCTCCCATTTATTGTGAAACCGGTAAAGGGAATGGGGTTATAAAAGGGAGTTTCACCTGTTTCGGACATCCCGAACTGACGCAGGCAAGAGCTGATATCACTCAGTTTCTGAATCTGATCATAGTAAGGGTGGATGGTTCCAGACAAGAAGCGAAAGTGGAAATAACGGAAGCGGTAAAACCTCCTAAAGACGAGCCGGGAGAAGGTGATGAAAAACCTCAAGAGTCCGAGATAGAGATTGAGCTTCCGGATGACGAGAAAATTGTAGTGGATGATGTAGAGGTTCCTCCAGATGAAAGTGGCGGTGGATTTGATGGGAACGTTAGTGACTGGGACGATGAAACGAATGTGGAATTACCGGTTGGTTAAGATATAAAATAAAGAGTCATAGAATTATTAACTTAAAACACACAGAATATGAAGAAGATTTTATTTGCAGCTTTAGCTGCACTGGCAATCACAAGTTGCTCACAGAATGAAATTGATGGTATTGACAATGGAACTCCAAAAAGTAAAAATGAAATAGGAGTAAACACAATTGTCAAAAAGAGTTCAAGAGCCGCTGTTACAAGCAATAGCAGTTTCACGTCGTTTAAATTACATGCCTATATAGTTAAAAGCAATGATATTGCAACTTCAGGATGGGGTAATGCTTATATGGATGGTATAGAATATAAAGGAGGTCAAGGTAGCTGGGCAACAACAAGTGGTACTTTTTACTGGCCTATCACAGAAATGCAATTTTTTGGGTATACCAATGATGTAACCTATACAGCCCCTGCTAGTTCTAACGCTTATCCTACTATCAGTTATACTCTTCCTGACACCCCAGCCGATCAAAAAGATATTATAGTGGCTTATTCCAAAGATGTAACCAAGCCAAGTGATAATACATTAAATCTTACATTCCAACACATCCTCACCCGTATAAACTTTGCTGTGAAACTAGTTGATAGCAGCTATACTTACACAGTTGAAAGCATAACTGTCACCGGTGCCAAAGGCGGTACTGCAACATATACATTCGGAGGAACCGAAGGAAAAGGTGGAAATTGGAATATAACAGGAAGTGCACCTGCTAGTGGCTATAGCTATACATTCGATAATACCGTAACAGCCAAAGATGGTATTTATGATTATACACAAAATGATAATTCATTAATGCTGTACCCACAATCTCTTACTGATGCAAAAAATCATAGTCAAGTATAAAACAGAGAAGGATAAATGCAACATTCTTTAATGACTCAAAAAGAAGTATCCATTAACCGGAGAATGGACCAACGGAACAAAGTATCCGTTAATATACTAACTTTACCGGTTGGTGCAGAAGAAATGAGTGTAAATACAACATATGATGAAAATTGGGATGCTACTGATAACGAGCAAACTCCTAAAAACCCTGCATCATAAGATCCCTCAGCAAGCTTATAAATCAATGAAATTATAATCTCCTGATAAGAACATAGCAATTTCCTGCTCCGCAATGAAACACCGTATCATCCCCACCATGATTTGCGATTTCATTTGCGGAGCATTTTTACCTGTTGTCAATCAACCGTCCTCAAAAAGTATATGCGATAGTTATGCAGCTCGCCAATGATACCGGAGAAATTGGAGGATGATACTACAAATTCCATAATCTATGCTGTTTTAGCCGGTATACCTCCCCATGGATACACACAAAGATACTTTCTTTCTGCTACTTTCCCAACAATTGCAACTTCTTTTTGTTTGGCCACACAAATTTAGCCCTCTATGCTCACGCCCACAGGCTATCGTTTTCCGTAACGGCAGAAGACAAACAAGTGGAAACAGGATTCTTCGGTCTTTTTCCTGAAACTTATTGCAAATTATCCATATTTGACCTACATTTGTCAAATCAACCAAAAGAACACAAGCGTTTCTAACATCTATATATGTCTGGTCTGCCCTGTAATGAAAGGATGGATTGTACCCAATGCCCTAAAGCAGTGGAGAACAGCATCCATTACACACATAACAAAAAAGGTTTCCACTTACCCCCACATAAGTGTGAAACCAATATTTTATTTTTCTTACTCAAAGGTCAAATATTAATCAATAGTGAAGAATATGCCGGAACCATCATTAATTCCGGAGAATTTGTGCTGCAAGCTATCGCATCAAAAGTGGAAATACTGGCCATGACAGACTCGGAAGGTATTCTGTACACATTTGATGACCCTAAAGCCTTCTGCTATGACCGCTATACCTATATATTGAAAAACGTGCCTCCGCCACTCATCTCCGAGCCACTGAAAATAAAGCCCGAAATAAAGCTTTTCCTGAAGGGGTTGCTTCCTATCTGAATGCAGACAAAATTTGTAAAGAGCTGCTCGAATTCAAGCGTAAAGAACTTTATTATCTGTTGGCGCACTATTACACAGACTATGAGCTATCTCCTGTTGTACACAGCCTATCCCAATACACCAGCAGTTTTGAATATTTCATATTAAAGCACCACAAACAAATAAAGTCCGTAGAGGAGTTCGCACAACTGGGCGGCTACAGCGTCACCACCTTCCGCCGCATTTTCAAAGCCATCTTCAACGAACCGGCCTATGAATGGATGATGAAACAGCGCAAAGAAAGTATCCTTTACCAATTGCGCTATACAGATGCTTCCATCTCCGAAATCTGCTTTGGACATGGATTTGAATCTCTCTCACATTTTTCCAACTTCTGTAAGAAGTCCTTTGGCGACTCTCCCAGAAACATCCGTAAAAAAGAAAAGGAAGAAACTTCACCCAATACATAATTATAAAAAAAAATGCCCCGCCAAAAGGCAGGGCACTCTCAAATATCAAGTAAAACTAACCGTAATTAGTCTTTCAGCTTCGCAGCAATAAATTCACGGTTCAAACGAGCAATGTTGCTGATAGAAACCAGCTTCGGACATTCTGCCTCACAAGCACGAGTGTTTGTACAGTTACCAAAGCCCAGTTCATCCATTTTGCTCAACATAGCTTTCGCACGGCGTGCAGCTTCCACTTTACCTTGAGGTAACAGTGCCAACTGGCTGACCTTTGCAGAAACAAACAACATAGCAGAACCATTCTTACATGCAGCAACACAAGCACCACAACCGATACATGCAGCAGCATCCATAGCCTCATCGGCAATAGGTTTTGCAATAGGAATTGCGTTAGCGTCAGGAATACCACCGGTATTGATTGACACGTAACCACCCGCCTGCATAATCTTGTCGTATGCGCTGCGGTCTACCATCAAGTCGCGGATTACCGGGAAACCGGCAGAACGCCAAGGCTCAACAGTAATGGTGTCACCGTCTTTGAAACGACGCATATAAATCTGGCAGGTAGTAGCACCTGTAGCAGGTCCGTGAGGATGTCCGTTGATATACATAGAGCACATACCGCAGATACCTTCACGACAGTCGTGGTCGAATACGATAGGTTCTTTACCTTCATTGATAAGCTGCTCGTTCAAGATATCCATCATTTCCAGGAATGAGGTATCACCCGGAATATCTTTCATTTGGAAGGTATCAAAATGTCCTTTATCCTTAGGACCTTTCTGACGCCAAACTTTCAGTGTGAAACTTATATTTTTATCCATGATTTCTATACAATTAATAATTAAGACTTATAGTTACGAGTTTGAACCTTAACGAACTGATAGTTCAAATCTTCCTTGATCAATTCGGGTTCTTTTCCTTCACCTGTGTATTTCCAGCAAGCTACATACGAGAACTTGTCATCGTGACGAAGCGCTTCACCCTCCGGAGTCTGGTGTTCTTCACGGAAGTGACCACCACAAGATTCCTCACGGTTCAATGCATCGTAAGCCATCAGCTCACCGATTTCGATGAAATCAGCCAGGCGGATTGCCTTTTCAAGTTCCACATTCAATTCATTAGCTTCACCCGGAATGCGAAGGTCGCTCCAGAAGGTCTTTCTTACTTCTTTCAGTTTAGCCAGAGCAGTAGTCAAAGATTCCTTGGTACGTCCCATACCTACGAAGTCCCACATGATGTGACCCAGTTCCTTGTGAATAGAGTCTACTGAACGATGACCCTTGATATTCATCAGTTTCTGGATCTTATCGTTTACAGCCTTTTCGGCAGCCACAAATTCAGGAAGGTCTGTCGAGAAACGGGGAACCTGAATCTGGTCTGACAAATAGTTCTGGATAGTATAAGGCAATACGAAGTAACCGTCAGCCAATCCCTGCATCAATGCAGATGCACCCAAACGGTTTGCACCGTGGTCAGAGAAGTTAGCTTCACCGATAGCATACAAGCCCTTGATAGAAGTCATCAGTTCATAGTCAACCCAGATACCACCCATCGTATAGTGGATAGCCGGGAATATCATCATCGGAGTCTTGTACGGATTTTCGTCAGTGATTTCTTCGTACATATCGAACAAGTTACCGTAACGGGCACGAACTACATCTTCACCCAGACGGTCGATAGCGTATTTAAAGTCAAGGAATACGGCCAGACCTGTGTTGTTCACACCGAAACCGGCGTCGCAACGTTCTTTCGCAGCACGTGAAGCAACGTCACGGGGAACCAGGTTACCGAATGCCGGATAACGGCGTTCCAAGTAGAAGTCACGGTCTGCATCAGGAATATCGGTCGGTTTCTTAGTTCCTGCCTGCAATGCCTTGGCATCTTCCAGCTTTTTCGGAACCCAGATACGTCCGTCATTACGCAATGACTCGGACATCAAAGTCAGTTTAGACTGCTTGTCACCGTGTACAGGGATACAAGTCGGGTGGATCTGTGCAAAGCAAGGATTGGCAAAGTAAGCACCTTTGCGGTAAACCTGCATAGCAGCCGAACCATTTGACGCCATAGCGTTGGTAGACAAGAAGTAAGTATTACCATAACCGCCGGTACCGATAACTACCGCATGGGCAGCGAAACGTTCAATCTTACCTGTAACCAAATTACGGGCGATAATACCACGGGCGCGTTCCACACCTTCGTTATCCTTAATCAGCACAACGTCCAACATCTCATAACGAGTGTACAACTTCACGTTACCACGCTGAACTTCACGGCTCAATGCAGAATAAGCACCCAGCAACAACTGCTGTCCGGTTTGACCGCGGGCATAGAATGTACGTGAAACCTGAGCACCACCGAATGAACGGTTATCCAGCAAACCACCGTATTCGCGAGCGAAAGGAACACCTTGAGCTACGCACTGGTCGATGATAGCATTTGACACTTCGGCCAGACGATAAACGTTAGCTTCGCGTGCACGGTAGTCACCACCTTTGATTGTATCGTAGAAAAGACGGTAAACAGAGTCACCATCATTTTGATAATTCTTAGCAGCATTGATACCTCCCTGTGCAGCGATAGAGTGTGCACGACGGGGAGAGTCCTGGATACAGAAGTTTAATACCTTGAAACCCAGAGCACCCAGTGAAGCAGCAGCCGAAGCACCTGCCAAACCGGTACCTACCACAATAATGTCAAGACGACGTTTGTTGGCAGGGTTTACCAATTTTTGATGAGCTTTATAATTGGTCCATTTCTCGGCTAAAGCGCCTTCAGGAATTTTAGAATCTATAGTAGCCATATTCATTTACAATTTTATCATTTACAATTTACGATTAGCAAGCACCACAAGCGAGTGATTTCACGAAGTAGATAACGACTACTGCTGCAAAACCAAGAACTACCAAAGTAGAGTAGATGTTACCAATAGTCTTCCAACGCTCGAACCAGATTTTATTGCTCCAGCCCAAAGTCTGCAAAGCACTCCAGAATCCGTGAGTCAGGTGGAACCACAAAGCTGCTAACCAAATGAGGTAAAGCACTGTAAATACAGGGCATCCGAATGTTTCACGAATGTAAGCGGCACCGTCTGTAGGACCGAATGCGCCCAAATCATGAACACCGATAATTTCGGCAAACTGCATTTTGTACCAGAAATTGGCAAAATGAAGAGCCAATCCGGCAATGACAACAATACCCAGGACAAGCATGTTCTGAGATGCCCATTCCACAGTTTTAGGTTTAACGTTCACTGCATAACGTTCGCTACCGCGAGCTGCACGGTTCTGCATGGTCAACCAGAAAGCGTAGATGATGTGAATTACAAACAGAGCAGCCAGCCCGGCAGTTGCAACCAACGCGTACCAGTTAGCTCCCAAGAATTCACAAATCATGTTGTAAGCATCTTCCGAGAAGAGCGCAACAAGGTTCATCGCCATGTGAAATGTCAGAAACAGGACAAGGGCGATACCTGTGACACTCATCACCACTTTCCTTCCAATAGATGAATTACTTAACCACATAAATGATTGAATTTAAATTATTTAATTGTTAGAACTAAAAATTCTGTTAAAAGCTGTGTATTCACGATGCAAAAGTAAAGGAATTCTAGCGATAATACAAGGAATTATGGAAATTATTCTTTAATTCGGGGAAGGGTAAATGCGAATTACATTATTTTCCTATCTTTGCACTGAACAAATGCCAAACTAAATGAAACGCCAAAGGATTATTTTTCTCATACTGACAGCCTGTTTTACATTCAGCCTCAAGCGCACAAAATATTAGACATCAATACGTTGAAAACCATCAACCGATGGGATGTACACGGACTGAGCCGCGGATTGTCCGCTAGCGGAGTGATTCTACCCGTAGGAATACCTACAGCCATGGGACTCTATGCATTGATAAAAAAAGACCAGCCGATGCTGAAAGATGCCATTTACATAGGAACCAGTGTGATTGAAGCAGTGGGGATTACATACGCCGCCAAACATATAATAGGTCGTGACCGGCCTTTTGTAAAGTATCCGGATAAGATTCATGCATACGGAGCACCGGATGCCGATAGTCCGTCATTCCCTTCAGGACACACTGCGGCAGCTTTTTCTTTAGCCACCTCACTCTCCATCACTTATCCTAAGTGGTATGTTATCGCCCCTTCAGCCGTATGGGCTTGCGGAGTAGGGTTTGCCCGGATGAACCAAGGGGTGCACTATCCCAGTGATGTAGTGGCAGGAGCCGCTATCGGAGTAGGATGTGCTTTCGTGAACGTGTATGTGAACCGATGGCTGAATAAGGTGCTGTTCGGGAGACAGATAAAGTGATGGTTGGAAAATTATTCCACACCTAAAAGAAGACACAGCAGAAGTTTTTCAGACAACTGCAGGAGTGCAACTATGCGCCCCTGCAGTTAATATAAAGTCTTGACTATCGCTTTTTCAACAGCAGCCCCTCAAAGTCCGGTTGCTCCAACAGTTCCAGCGCTTTCCTGATACTTTCATTCGCGTCATTAATGACGTGATAATATTCATTCATATCCCATAAATCACGGGCTATCAATGCTTTCATCTGCAACCTCAGCAGAGGCAGGGCCTTTTGATACTCTTCTTCATTATATTCCACTCCCATCTCCTTGCCGGTAGCAACCAGTTGTGCCAACATATCCGGAGTCACTTCAAAACGTTTGTAGAACTCATTGAAAGTCTTGTATTTGCCCAGCCACTCTTTACGATGGGCATCAATAAAATGGAAATGAGCTTTCATCAATGCTCCTTTATCACGCAACTGACGATGGTATTTAGTATAGAGAGTCGTATCAATCGGCACAAAATAATCGGGCATGATCCCTCCGCCACCATATACCGTACGGGCCAACCTATGAGTCTTGAACTTCAGTGAATCCGGAAAGTGGATGCTGTCTTCACTCATCATTTCTCCTTTATTATAACGGTCTATCAGGTCTTCATTATACTTTTCAATGCTCTCGTAAGGTTTCTGGATACAACGTCCGGCAGGCGTATAATAGCGGGCCACCGTCAGACGGATCATCGAACCGTCCGGCAAATCAATGGGACGCTGCACCAAGCCTTTACCAAAACTGCGCCGGCCCACAACAACTCCTCTGTCCCAATCCTGAACAACTCCGGTCACAATCTCACTGGCAGAAGCCGAAAATTCATCAACCAATACCATCAGACGACCGTTCTGAAACTCGCCCGTACCTTTGGCAAAAAACTCGCTACGAGGATTACGACGGCCCTCCGTATAGACAATCAGTTCCTTTTTACCCAAAAATTCATTGGCAATATCGATAGCAGCATTCAAATACCCCCCGCCATTGCCCTGCAAATCAAGAATCAAGTCTTTCATTCCTTTCTTCTGCAACCCGGTCAGCGCTTTCTTGAACTCCTCATGGGTAGTGGCGGCAAAACGGTTGATACGAATATAACCGATCTTATCTTTAATCATATAGGAAGCATCCAGGCTGTAAACAGGTATTTTATCCCTTTTCACCGTAAAGGGGAGCAGTTCCTTCACCCCTCGGCGAAGTATTTTCAGATTCACTTTTGAATCTTTAGGACCACGGAGACGACGCATAATATCCTCGGTACTCATCTTTACACCGGCTATCAGCGTATCTTCCACCATGACGATACGATCACCGGCCAGAATACCGACTTTTTCGGACGGTCCGCCCGATACAGGCTGTATCACCAGCAAAGTGTCCTCCGCCATATTAAACTGTATACCGATACCTTCGAAGTTTCCCTGCAACGGCTCGTTCATTCTCTTCACTTCCTCCGGATCAGAATAGGTAGAATGAGGATCAAGCTGCTCCAGCATTTTTACGATAGCTTCTTCCACCAGCTTTCCCTCATTGACTTCGTCTACATAAAGATTGGCAATGGCAAATTCCGCCAGTTGCAACTTACGTGCCGGAGAATTCAGAAATTTACTCTCCTGAGCCTGTGCGGCTACGATAGAAAAAAAGCAGGCAATCAAGCCTGCAAAATACATAGTATATTTCATGGTCAGTCTATTTTCATTCCTTCAGGCAAGAATGGCGTCACATCTTTGCCAAACTGCAACAATTCTCTTACAATCGTAGAGCTGATAGAGGTTAGTTCCGGCTCCGTAAACAACAGAATCGTTTCTATTCCGGCCAGTTTCCGGTTGATATCGGCTATAGTTTCCTCATATTCAAAATCGTGTACGGTACGGATACCACGAACAATGAACTGCGCCTCCTTAGCTCGGGCAAAGTCAATGGTCAGACAATCATAAGCATCGACCTTTACCCGGGGATCATCCGCAAAAAGTTTCTCGATCATCTCCACTCGTTTCTCTGTAGGAAACCAAGTTTTCTTATTCTCATTGATACCGATGCCGATCACCACTTCGTCCATAAAAGTCAACGCTCTCTTCACGACCGAATAATGACCGATGGTAAAAGGATCAAAGGTTCCCGGAAATATCGCTCTTCTCATATTTTTTAGTGATTCACTCACGCAATATCTTCTTCTACAACAAGGTTATCTATAATAAAATTCTGACGTTCCATCGTGTTCTTACCCATGTAGAACTCCAGTAATTCCTTTACCAGATCAGTCTTGCGGAGGGAAACTTGCTCCAAACGCATATCTTTGCCGATAAAGTGCTTGAATTCATCGGGTGAAATCTCTCCCAAACCTTTGAACCGTGTGATTTCGGGATTGGGGCTTAACCGTTCGATTGCGGCAACCCGTTCTTCTTCCGAATAACAATATACCGTTTCATAAACTCCTTTCTTGCGGTTACGGACACGGAACAAAGGAGTCTGAAGGATATATACATGACCTTTCTTTATCAAATCGGGGAAGAATTGCAGGAAGAAGGTAATCAGCAACAAACGGATGTGCATACCGTCCACATCGGCATCTGTTGCCACAATCACTTTGTTATATCGTAATCCTTCCATACCGTCCTCTATGTTCAGAGCAGCCTGAAGCAAGTTAAACTCTTCATTCTCATATACAATCTTCTTGGTCAGCCCGTAAGAATTCAACGGCTTACCACGCAAACTGAATACTGCCTGAGTATTTACATCACGGCTCTTGGTGATAGAACCGCTCGCCGAGTCACCCTCGGTAATGAAAATGCAGCTTTCCTCCTTCTTGTCTCCTTTGGCATCATTCAGGTGAAAACGGCAGTCACGCAACTTACGGTTATGAAGATTTGCCTTTTTGGCACGTTCACGTGCCAGTTTGGTCACTCCGGCTATAGCCTTACGCTCTTTCTCCGATTCTTGAATCTTCTGCAACATCACATCGGCCACATCCGTATGTTTGTGCAGATAGTTATCGACCTCAGTCTTTACAAAATCACCTACAAACTTATTAACGGTAGGACCACCGGGAGCCATATTGGTAGAGCCCAGCTTGATTTTAGTCTGACTTTCGAACAACGGTTCCTCCACATTAACGGCAATGGCAGCTACCAATCCGTTACGGATATCGGCATAGTCCATATTCTTGTTGAAATATTCCTTGATGGTACGGGCTATATGCTCTTTGAAAGCACTTTGGTGCGTACCTCCCTGTGTGGTGTGCTGTCCGTTGACAAAAGAGTAATATTCCTCACCATACTGACCGGTATGCGTAAAAGCGATCTCGATATCTTCTCCTTTCAAGTGGATGATGGGATATAATCCCACAGCCGTCATGTTGTCGTTAAGCAAGTCCACCAACCCGTTACGGGACAGGATACGCTGACCGTTATAGATAATGGCCAGTCCTGTATTCAGATAGGTATAGTTGCGGAGCATGGTTTCCACGAACTCCGGACGGAAACTGTAGTTCTCAAACAACAGGTTATCCGGTTCAAAGAAAATATAGGTACCGTTCTCCTCTGTTGTATCTTGTGTGGTATCCGTCAACAAGTCTCCCTTGGCAAAGGTAGCGATACGCACCTTTCCATCACGATAGCTGCGCACCTCGAAACGTGAACTCAATGCGTTGACGGCTTTCACACCGACCCCATTCAGTCCGACGCTCTTCTTGAACGCCTTGCTGTCATATTTACCTCCCGTATTCAACACACTAACAGCTTCAATGAGTTTTCCCTGCGGAATACCCCGGCCATAATCACGCACGCTGACACGGAGATTTTCTTCAATAATAATCTCAATCTTTTTACCCGCCTGCATTTTAAATTCATCGATACTGTTATCGATAATTTCTTTCAAAAGAACGTAGATACCGTCCTCGGCATGTGATCCGTCACCCAACTTTCCAATATACATACCGGGACGGGTACGCACATGCTCCATGTCACTGAGGTGGCGGATATTATCGTCGGTATATTCTACGGCGGGATTGTTTATCAGTTCGTTGTTTTCTTCCATATTGACTTATCACATTTTTATATATCGTTGTTACAGAATACTCTTTTTATAAGCACGACGGCGTTTATGCTGCTCGGTCTTGAAATATTCCCACTGGGCCTGCACCTTTCCGTTCAGTTCCAGTTCCGGATTACTTTCGGCATACTCGAATCCCAGCTGCTGATATACGGGGATCAAGTCCGAGAATAACAAAGCATTGACACCTTTGTTCTGATACTCAGGTTTTACAGCAACCAGCAACAAATCCAACATAGGAGGATACTTATGCAGGAACAACACTTTCAACAGGTGATACCATCCCATAGGCAGCAAACGTCCCTTCGCTTTTTGTAACGCTTCGGACAGAGAAGGCATTGAAATCCCCACTGCCACCAGTTTATCTTCGGCATCGGTCACCAAGGTTACCATACGCAAATCTACAATAGGCAAATACATCTTTATATACTGGTTGATCTGTCCTTGCGACAAAGCCGAGAAACCATAAAGCGGAGCATAAGCCTCATTCATCAACTCGAATATAGCCTGTCCATATTCGGCCGCAATTTTCTTACCCGATGTATATTTCTTCACCTTCAGGTTAAACTTACGTTGAATCAAGTCACTGATACGCTTATGCTTATCAGGAATTGCATCCGGAATATAAATTTTATATTCCACCCAATCGGCATCCTTCTCGAATCCCAACTTCTCCATATGCTGTGGGTAATAAGGATAATTATAGATAGTCGCCATGGTGCTCAACTGGTCGAATCCTTCTACCAGCATACCCTCCGCATCAAAGTCGGTAAAGCCTAAAGGCCCCTGAATGGTATCCATACCTTTTGATTTACCCCATTGGGCTACTGCATCCAACAAGGCACGTGATATTTCGATATCATCCAGAAAATCGATCCATCCGAAACGAACTTCTTTTTTATTCCAAGTCTCGTTTGCGCGTTTATTTATAATCCCTGCAATACGTCCTACCACCTTGTTATCCTTATATGCCAGAAAATACTCCGCCTCACAAAACTCGAAAGCGGCATTCTTCTTCGGGCTGAACGTATTCAGCATATCATCGTACAAATCGGGTACGGAATAGGGATTCTCTTTGTATAACTCGTAGTTGAACCGTATAAACGTCTTTAGTTCTTTCTTTGAACTGACTTTTTTAATGGTAATAGCCATGCTGTATTTTTATAAAATTCGGGGTGTAAAGATAGAAGATTTTTTTGCAGAAAACTTATTCTTTTTATGGCTTTTTCACTGTTGGGCAATAAGATAGGCGGTATAAACGACATAACAGCCAACCATCAATGCGCCTTCAAGCCGGGTTATGGTACGTTTGCGGAAAAACCAGCCTACCAGCCACAACAACAGGGAGGAAGCAATCAGTACACTTAAATCGAGGTTATTTATATTCCCCATCGGAAGCGGTGACACCGTAGCGCTGCACCCCAGAACAAAGAATATATTGAACAGATTACTACCGATGACATTGCCGATAGCAATTCCCGGATTCTTCTTTAAAGCCGCCGTAACAGATGTGGCAAGCTCCGGCAAGGAAGTACCTCCGGCTACCAATGTCAGTCCGATTACCGATTCACTGACACCCCATGAACGGGCAAGCCCGCTTGCCCCGTCAACAAAAAGCTGTCCGCCGAATATGAGTCCGGCCAGCCCTCCTGCAATATACAACACCGATTTCCATACAGGCATTTCCTTTATCTTCTGCTCCTCTCCTGCCTCATCTGCCCCATTACGGGCGATGGCAAATGTATAACGCATAAATATAAGGAAGAAAGCCAGCAGAACAAACCCATCGGAACGGCTGATAACATTGACCGCTTCCCTGTCCAGCATCATGTCATTGGCACAGACAAAAAGTACCAACGAAGAAAGAATGACTAACGGAATCTCTTTACTCATCGTCCCCTCACCTACTTTTATAGGGAGTACCAAGGCAGTACAACCTATAATCATCAAAGCATTGAATATATTACTACCCACCACATTACCAATAGCCATTTCAGCACTGCCATTCAATGCAGAAAGCACACTGATAACCAATTCGGGAGCCGAAGTGCCGAAAGCTACAATGGTAAGCCCTATTACCAAATCAGAAATACGGAAACGTTTGGCAACCGCTGCAGAACCATCCGTCAAGCCATTCGCGCCAGCTAAAATGAGAGCCAGACCACCAATCAAAAGGAGTGTATTCAACATAACAAAAAGTACATTTACAGCTTTTTATACCGCTAAATGTACTCTTTTTCCCTAAAATAACTATCCCTATTTGGTGCGTTTTACAGTATAGATTACTTTTCCTTTCTTATCAATCATGTGCATATCCAGTTCTTTCTTGTCTGCCGTAAAGATAGAAAAGCCCGGTTCGGGACTACAGAACAGAGTGCCTTCCACTGGTTTTACCTTACGGCTCAACGAACCAGCCGAATTTACCACATAGTCGATATCACTGCCCGGCACACGAAGGTGCTGGAAGTTATGAATGTGTCCGCATGCATAGATATCCACCTTATGTTTACGGAGGATAGGATCCAGACGCTTCTGCATATCGCTGCGTTCACTGTCGTCTTTCGACGTTTCAGCATAAATGGGATGATGTCCGATTACGACTACCCAATCTTCTTTGGCAACAGTCAGTACAGAATCTATCCATGCCAATTGCTGATCCATATCTTGTTTACAGGCATCCGGATAAGTTTCGCTCTCGTTACGGTATTTGTCAATCAGAGGAGCGGTATCTATCATCACAAAACGGATGGCAGTTCCTTTCTTCTCAAAGACTTTGGTATAATAACGACCAGGCATCGACCAGCGACGACTCACATTGGTATAATCCAACACAGCCTGCGTATTACCCCGGTATTCATGATTTCCCAAGATCGGAAACCAGTCTATCATCAACTCGGGATGACTGTAAATCAACTCGTAGTTGGTCATCCAGAGCGGATCGTTAACGCTGCGCACACCTTCAAAATGGTGCACGTCTCCGGCTGCAAATACACACTCGGGACCAATAACATCCGCCATTTCTCCCATCAACTCGGCTATGGGCTTCTGGTCATAATAACCGTTACGTCCCAAATCGTTGGCCATATAAAAATTCAGTTGTTTCTCCAGTCCTTTCCAATCTTGCGGAGTCTGGGCACACACATTCAGGCAGATAGCCGTACCAATGACGGCAATCCATACCCATGTCAATACTTCTTTCATTCTTCTAATCATCATCAACGTTTTCATATACTTATTTTTAGAAACTTATTTTTAAACCTGCATTCATTCTCACGCCATAATATTCTGCCTGCATAGTACGATCCTTCGTCCCTTGGTAATAACGGAGCGGCTGGTTCAGCAGATTGTTCGCCTCAGCATAAAAGGTCATTTTCACCTTCTTGCCAAAGGTATAACTGGCGTTCACATCCATATAGTTCACAGCATCATAATATCTGTCATAAAATGTACTTGGGCCCATTTCATCGATAAAATCAGATGCAAAGTTATAGCTCAGGCGCACATTCAAGCCTCCTTTTTCAAAGTAAAGAGAGGCATTCGCCGTATGCTCGGGAGACCCCGGCAAACTCAACCCGCTCTCGTTCTCACGTCCTTCGAAGTTAAAGTCCTCCACGCGTGAGTGCGTATAAGTATAGGTTCCATAGAAACCCACATACTTCAAGGCTGGAGCAATGAAGCCGAAATCACGCTGATAAGAAAATTCCAATCCCCACAGATTAGCATTTCCTGCATTCTTGGGCTGAGTGAAACGGGTATATTCTGTTCCTTGGTATTCATAGTTGGTCAGTACCTGATCTACGATGAAATCGTCTATTTTCTTATAGAAGAAACCTGCGCTCACTAAACCTACACTCTTGAAATAATAATCGGCACTCAAATCAAAGTTATAAGAAATAGTCGGTTTCAAGTCAGAATTACCAATCTTTATTTCATTATCACCACGGTTGATATTCACACTGGGAACCAAAGCTGAATATTTGGGCCGGCTCAAGGTCTGCGTATAAGAACCGCGTATCTTGAAATCATCATTTACATCCCATTTCACCAAAATAGAAGGAAGGAAATTCACATAACTGTTGGTCATGCGGCCGGTCTTGGTGGTCTTATCTGTCTCATCATCATAGTTACGGCCGGTATAACGAAGGGAAGTATGTTCCATACGGAGTCCCGCCATCAGGTTTATATCGGAAGCGAATTTATGATCAAACCGCACATACCCGGAACTTACAGTTTCACGAGCCTCAAAGTTCTCAGCCAATTCGGCTTGTACCTGTTCTTTATCGAACTGGGAAGCATCATTTAAATTCAATCCACCCACATATTCTTTACTGGCAAATGTTCCTACCTGATATTTGTCGCTCGGCATAAACTTATCCGTACTCTGGTCTACCGTATTTTTCAGGCTGTTGGTCATGAAGGCATCCTCGTCTTTCGGAGTATATTCGTAGAAGTCTATTTCTTTCTCTTTTGTTTTACGTACTACCTTCGCACCGAACTTCAGTTTAGCTCCATTATTTAAACTGGCCTTGAAATTGGCCGAGAATTTCATATCTTCTTCTTTGATGTCCTCCTGTTGTTCCGTCAGTTCCTTCAAGCTGAACTTATCACTCAGTGTCAAAGTAGAACCTGTTCCAGGTGTTGCCAACGGCTGGCGTTCATCACTCAAGTCCATATCAAATTCCTGCTTTTTCAGTTGGAAGTCAAGATAACGTTCATTAGGGCGTTCTTCCGTAGCTTTTGCATAACTGGCATTCCAATCCATACCGATTGCCCCCCATAAGTGTTCTCCGCCCAAAGCGAAATCCATGGTACGCTGACGCTCCAGACGGGCATTGCGATTATCGGGAGTACCTGCTTTGGTCTGGATGCGGACTGTGCCTTTTCCGTTCTCATCCAAATCCTTGATATTGGTACGGTAACGGTTTTCCCAATCGTTACGGTTGTTGAAGATCCCTTTGAAAGTCAATTTATGGTTTTCATTGATATCAAAATCAAAAGCCGCCGAATAACTTTGACGTTCACGGGTGACAAAGTACTGGCGCATCTGATAATCGCTGACATATACTTTGCCATCTTCATTTTGTTCCCACATGAATTCAGTATCATAAGAACCGGAAGGAGCATTCTGATAAGAAGCGGAGAGCAGCATGCCCAGTCTGTCATTGAAGAAACGATCGCCGTAAGTGAAACCTAAGTTCAACTGGGCTTTCTCGCTAATCCAGTTGTAACCACTTCCCGCTGTAGCATTGATAGTGCGTTTATAAGGAGAATTTTTGGTTACCAGATTGATGGAACCACCGATAGCATCGCCGTCCATATCGGGTGTAACGACTTTGCTTACTTCGATGGTCTGAATCATATCGGCAGGAATCAAGTCCAACTGCACGTTACGGGTATCCCCTTCAGCAGACGGGACACGGTTGCCGTTAATGGTGACGGAGCTTAAATCGGCACTAGTGCCGCGGACCTGTCCGAAACGGGCCTCGCCTTGATCGTATTGCACATTGATGCCACTGATACGTTTCAATGCATCACCTATGTTTGAGTCGGGAAATTTCCCTACCTGGTCGGCAGATACAACATTAGTGATACCCAGATTATTCTTTTGTGTATTGATTGCTTTCTTCTGTCCTTGAAAAGCTCCCTTTACCTGCACTTCCTGCAGTTCCACCCCTTCATTCATCACTATATCTTTTTCTAAAGTCTTGCCTTCGGGGACGGTAACTTTCATTTCAATGGGGCTATAACCTACGTAGGTTACTTTAACTGTGTAAGTTCCGGGTTTCAGATTGGGTAGCGTATAAAAACCGTTCACATCACTGATTACTCCGGTTTTCAGATTTTCAACAAAGATGGAAGCACCCGGCAGAATTTGTTTTCCATTGTCTATCACACGTCCGCGGATAGCGCCTTGCCGGACAATGTTTTCATTTTCCTCGGCAAATGCATTTCCACAAACACCTGCCATCAGCAGCATAAGAGACACAGCTCTAACAACCTTTTTCATATACTTTTTTATGCGTTATAAATCTGCCGCAAAAGTAGATGGGTCAGGTTTCTTGAGAGTTACACTCTATTAAAGGTTTCGTGACAAAGGAGTTTCATTCCTGTTACAAGATATTCGGTGCAAGACGACGGATACAAAGTATGGACAAGGCTTACAAAACAGCAGAGTAAGATTTTTCTTGCGTTCTGCTACTACGTTCCGCTACAGCAGAACGTAGTAATAAAAGAATTAAGTAACTGTAAGAATTCCTTTAGCGACAAAGGTGACGAGCTATTCTGCCATCAATGATATGTATAGGCCGTTTCAGCTGGAAACTCTTCAATATTATTGTGCAGAAGAGTGAAATGTACGGTCCCCCTGTGCACTACTCCGGAAACAAAGTTTCCATTCTCCCAAATAGCGAACAGGTTTAAAATACCAAGTTGTAGCATTGGGCCGCATATCCTCTTTATCTGTTTTAGGGAATAAGACAACCTTACAACGCACTTCATTATCAAACGCCTCCTTAAAGATACAATCGCTTATAGTATAATCATATATCGGAAAGGCTTTCAGCCTTTGTAATACACTTTTTAATTGTTCGTTATCCAACAACTCCGGCTGAGCAAAAGGATCATCCGCTTTCATTTCGTGTAACATCATGGCTGCATCAGCATATCGTTGCTCCTTTACGGCAGTCATAAACTGGTTAGTGAGATCTAACACCTGTATCGTATCTTTCTGACTCAAAACCATAAGATGTTTTACGGTTGCCCGGGAATCCGTTTCTGTTTTTTTACCAGATTGATTGCACGAAACAATGAATGCTGCAATTAGACCTACTATCAACAAATTAATTTTTCTCATACGTTCTCAATATTATAAATAGAAAAAAGAGTGCCCGAAAGCACTCTTTTTCTTCAAGTTTATTATAAATAGAGTTACTCACTCAGTTTATTTTACGGTCTTTGCTACGTGGCATACAATGTCAAATTCTACTGTACCCATGCGTATTCTACTGCTACAGGAAGTTTAATGTCAAATTCACCGACTTCTGCCTTGTTATTGATGTAAGTCAGCTTACCGAATTTACCTGCTGAGATATCTTCAATCACCGCTATATTCAACTTTCATACCTGCTGGTATAGGCTCGTATTTACCATTAACAGTTGTCTGAGCTTTATCTGTGTCAATGGTGATTGACTTCACACCATAATATGTATAGTAGTTGATAGGAGTAGTAACAAATGCATAGTTTCTCCAATCAGTGAATGCTAATTTAACATCAATAACAGAGCCTTCAGCACCAACATCTACACCATCCTTAAAGTTATCCATCTTATCGGCTTTACAGTGATAGGACGCAAGAACTTCACATCGAATGTATTGTTGGCAACATCCAACTTCTGGTCACAACCGTTAACTACATTTACCTGTACTTTTGCAGTCAGAGTTTCATTTTACCTAGGGCTAAGTGTCCGGCATAGTTCAATACTGCTTTTGCAATGTCATTATCTTGGTAAGTTACAAAGTTGTTAGTAGCATCTGCATCTGTAGTAGTCGACAATACAGCTACAGCATCTTTAGTTGCAGTTTCCTTACCATTCTGATCCAACAGGGTTGCATTCAATGTCAGGCCGTCTGTACTTACGCTTAATTTGTAGCTATTATCATCAGAACCGGATACTATAGTTTCGTCAGGAGTAACGAATACAAATTCTTTAACTAACTTATCAGCTGTGAATGAAGGATATGTCGTTTTATCAACATCGCTAATCAGTACTTTTTGTCCAACAAATACGTCAAGAATATTCTTTTCGAATTTGCAAGTTGCATCAGTCTTAGGAACCTCAACATTGAAGTGAACTTCATAGAATCCAGGAGTTCCTTTATCTTCTGCAAACCAAGCACTTGTGAATTTAGTGTTCGCATCGTCTAAAATGGCTCCTGTAGGCTCTACATTCAATTCGGCCGGTTTCCAGGTCAAGGTTACATATACATAGTGTTTCGTATTATTGGCATTTTCTCTTACGAAACGAACGATGATTTTAGCTTCTGTTGCACCTGCAGAGAATATATTGTAAGCTTCTGCCTGAGATACCTCCCATGCCAGTACGTCGGTCATTTCGCCACCAGTATTATCCTGTTTTCTGGAGGCAATGCCCAATCTCGTCGTAACTTTCTGTGCGTTGATGGTTGTGTTAGTGAATTGTTCCAGATTCGGATCGGTATAGAATTCCAATTTGAATTCACCTTCGAACTCTTCTTTAGACATATTCAATGCGGTGTAGATACCTTCCTCTACTTTAGCCCAATTCAACGGGAAGTTGTAAGAAGCAGGAGTACAGCCAACTGTGTACTTGTCGTTGAAAGTAAAGTTTGCTACATGTAATACCTCATCGACTGGAGCAACTTCTTCTTTGTCTGTGATTTTGAATTTGATGTAAGCTACAGCTACTACGTTGTTTGCAGCAGTATCAATCAAGCTTATACGTACCAACGGCATACGACCGATGGTTGAACGATTCTGCTCAGCACCGAAAGCCTGTTGTAAACCGTTTTGTGTTGTTTGTGCACGTAAAATAGAACCGTTCATTGCTGCATGAGCACTCTGAGAAGTCTTATTGTCACCTGCAAGGTATCCAATCAATTCATACTTGTACTTGAATCCGTAGGCTTTGATTTTATCGGTTGAAGCCTTTTCATCAAGACTAATATGCTTGCTGTCAGCATCATCTGCATGTGTCGCTACCAATTCAGCTACGTCGATTCCCTTAGCATTATCCCAAAGGATAGTGAATTGCGGGTCATTGGCAATAGCTTCGGCAGCTGTAGTTACAAAATGTAACTCTGTAGCTTGATATCCTTTTGCTGCATCGGCCAAAACAATATTTTTCACTTCCCTTGCTTTAACAGCGGCATAGTCGGAAGTAATCAGGGTGTCACCTTCTGCATTCTTGGTACCTACTTGCAGAGCCAAAACTGTAACTTCACCGTCTTTTTCAATGTCTTTCAGCATACCTTTGTTCAAGCCGGCCTGAACTGTCAATACACCCTTATTTACTTTGAAGTCAGTAACCTCAACATTGTGTGCACCAGCTTTAGTATATGCTTTATCTTCAGCGATGAAGAACATGTTCTCTTTTTTCAGATCGCTGACAGCAGCATTTGAAGGATTCAGGTGGTAATTTGCAACTAAATTCGGGGTTAAAGAGAAAGTTTTTCCTTCTGTGGCTTTATCAGTAGAAAAGTCGTCGTTTGCGTTAACAGTAGGCAATGTCAGAGCCTTGTAGTAGAAAGTATTGGCAGCCATAGCTTCAATTCCTGATAGTAAAAGTCAGGTATGAATACCAAACCTTGCAGTTTTTCAAGAAATCAAATTTTAAGTTAAACCGGTTCGTTATCGCCAATATTTGATGGTGTAACCGATGACTGTACCGGACAGCATCTTTGATTTCTGTGATAGTCATT
>ENA-OQDL01000309-OQDL01000309.1-human-gut-metagenome-genome-assembly--contig:-NODE-309-length-32872-cov-3.730890_pt1 | contig 32872 bp, 27 predicted proteins | sample MGYA00242782_ERZ504609 | MGnify/ENA primary metagenome ERZ504609 (study PRJEB26092, sample SAMD00036320) | human gut metagenome | host: Homo sapiens | study: EMG produced TPA metagenomics assembly of... | reverse complement strand
AGCTGCTCACGCAGCATATCAATGAGGCGCTCGTAGTAGGCGATAAAGCTGTCCTCACTGCCCTGCACGACGAGGTTGTTCGTGCCGACAAGGATATAAAGATAATCCGGCTGGCTGGCGGCAATGGTTTCCATCGGGGTCTCGTTCGCACCGGTGACGGCGTTCTTGACGCTGACATTGTTGACAAAGGTCTGCACGCCCGCGCTGACGTAGGTGGCGTAGTGGGCATTGTGGTAGCCCGTATCGTAGATGCCAAGGCCCGACGCGATGCTGTCGCCCGCGAAGGTGACGGTATTGAAATAGTCGTTCGTCACGGTGCCCAGCATCGGGACGGCCACCATGCGGTGATCGGTATTGCGGTACTCGGTGTCAATCGTGGCCGCGACGGCCTCGGACTTGTCCCACACGGCGGTATCGACGCCCGGCAGGATGCGCTGCGGCTCGGCAATGTCTGCCGGGGCTGCCGAGGGGGCCTCGGTGGGTACAACGGCGGATGCGGCCTGCTCCGGCGTAGCGGATTCCGCCGGGGAAGTCTGAGCCGGGGCACTCTGCCGCGTGAACCAGAAGTAGCCCACGCCGATGCAGAGCAAAACTAAAACAACGATGAGGATCAGGAACAGTCTGCGCTTGCGGCGCCTGCCTGCGACCTCATTGCGGTAGGTATAAAAATCAGCCATAAAAGCTCCTGTTCTTTACGCAATCAAGCATGTATAGTTATTATACGCCGGAACCGCACCGGGTACAAGTGGCCACAGCAAATTTTACAGAACAAAAAAGGGACGTTTGCAAAAATCAGCTTGACGCTTTTCTCCTGTACCTCTATAATAAGAGTAAGAATAGACGTGACCAATCATCACAGAACGGAGGTCCTGCCCCATGGCATGGATGATCGTATCCGACAGCTCCTGCGAGATCCGCGAGCTGAAAAACCCGGCACCGGGCGTGCAGTTTGCCCTTGTACCGTTTAAAATCCGCGTTGGTGAACGCGAGTATGTTGACCTTGCCACGCTGAACACCCAGCAGATGCTGCAGGCCATGACCGACTACAACGGTGCCAGCACCACCGCCTGCCCCAGCCCCGAGGAATGGGCCGAATATTTTTTGCAGGCGGACAACGTGTTTGCCCTCACCATCAGCAGCAACCTGTCCGGCAGCTACAATGCCGCCATGGCCGCGCGCGAGATGGTGCTGGAGGAGCACCCCGAAAAGAAAATTTTTGTGCTGGACACGCTGAGCTGCTCCGGTGCGCTGGCCGGTGCCGCCGAGCTGGCCAACAAGCTGATCGGCGAAAATCAGGCATTTGACGACATCTGCTTTGCGCTGAAAAAGTTTGCCGATAGCACCCACATCCTGTTTGCACTGGCGAGCTTTGACAATCTGGCCAAGAACGGCCGTGTCAACAGGGTAGTCGGTTTTATCGCAGGCCGCCTGAACATGCGCGTTCTGGGCCGCCGCACGCCGGACGGCAAGATTGACTTTTACTTCAAGACCCGCGGCGAGACCCGCGTGCTGGCAAAGATTCTGGAGCAGATGGACGAGGATAAATACGATGGTGTCCATCCGGTGCTCATCAGTGAGTGCGGCAATCAGAACGCCGCCCAGCTTTTGCATCACGGCATTGAGGCCAAGTGGCCCGGCGCTCCGGTGAAGATCGTGCCCTGCTCCGGCCTGTGCAGCTTCTACGCGCAGGATCAGGGCATCATTATCACGTATTAAGGCAAAAATATACCGCCGTGCATGGATTTGCACGGCGGTTTTTGTTTTGTCGGCTTCCCCTTTGGGGGAAGCTGTCAGCGGCCCTGACCGCTGACTGATGAGGGCAGGTGTACGGCCATCATCCGTTGGCGGGATATAACATAGACCCGCCCCCTCATCCGGCCTCGGGCGGGGCCTCGGCCACCTTCCCCCGCCCGCGGGGGAAGGCATTCTTATTCCGGCAGCCGCTCCTTCACGAAATCTAGGAACGCCTGGGCGGCGGGGGCGAGGTTCTCGCCGCAGGCGAGACCGATCTCCATCATCTGGTGGGGATTCATCGGGCGCTCCACGACGCCGGGATAGCCGTCCTGGTGGTTGATGGCGTTGTTTACGCTGATGCCCAAGCCCGCCGACACCATGGCATAGGTCGCCGTGATGTCCATCGTGGAATAGCGCGCGTCGGGGCGAGCCTTCAGTTTGTCAAAAATCAGAGTGATGTCGGTCTCCATGCCCGGGTAGCTGTCGATGAACGGCTCGGTCTTCAGGCTTTCCACCGGGAAGGACTCGCGGTCCGCCAGCGGGTGGTTTTTGGGCAGCAGGACCATCAGCTCGTCCTGGCGGATGGGCAGCCAGACCGGCAGCGAGTCACGGTGGCTGATGAGGCAGAAATCCGTGCGGTGATCCAGCAGCATCTCGGCCAGCTCGCTGCTGGTGCCGTTGACGATCTTGATGACCACGCCGGGGTGCCGTGTGCGGAACGCCGCCATCATCTGGGTGACCCACTCATAGTAGCAGTTATACGCCGTACCGATGACGATGGTGCCGCAGTCTGCGCCGCGCACCTTGGCTGCGGTCTGTTCCAGCCGCTCCTGCGCAAACAGCAGCTCACGCACCGACGGCAGCAGCTGGCGGCATTCCGCGGTGGGCTGCACGCCGCTTTTGGCGCGGTACAGCAGCGCAAAGCCCAGCTCCTTTTCCAGCGTTGCCACGCTGCGGCTGATGCCGGAGACCGTAAAACCCATCTCATCCGCCGCCGCACGCAGGCTGCCGCGGTCGATTGCCTTTAATAAGATTTGCCAGCGTTCTGTATCCATCTTGTACCTCTTGTTGCTATGTTTGCAATTTTGTAAAAATCGTGTTACGTTTTCATCAATCATAAGACAGAACGCCGGATTTGTCAAGAGCGGGAGGACGGAAATTAAAAAAGTCTCCCCCGGTTACGAGGGAGGTGCCCCGCAGAGCCGGAGCTTGGGGTTCATCACTCTTTTATATTCCGCTCCCGCTTGCGCTTCATGCGCTCAAGCAGAGCTGCCTTCTGCTTGTCCCATCTGGCATCGTACTCCGGGGTAGCCGGGTCGATGCAGCGAGCAAAGCTCCAATGCAGGCCGTCGCGGCGGCTCAGCTTAAAGCGCAGATACCAGTGCCCGCAGTAGGGGCAGACTGCTCTGGTAAAGTAGCCCGTGTTGCCGCGCTTGAGCCAGACCTCGTCGTTTTGCAGCGGCGCGCCGCACTCAGGGCAGTCGGCCTGATACAGCTCGGGCACGCTGCGGTAGTCGTCGTGTTCCATGCGGTTCATGAACAGCTGCACGTCGCGGCCCGTGTTCTCGGCACCGAGCAGCGCCTCGGTCAGCAGCTCCTCCTCCGTCGGATAGGTCGCGAGGCCCTCGGCCAGCGGCAGCTTGCGGCAGACCCTGGCCGTATAGAGCGCGTCGTCCAGTGCGTTGTGGAACGGTTCTTCCTTGGGGATGCCCAGGCGGTCCACAACGCTTTCCAGGGTCAGGCCCTCTCCCTCCTTGCGGGGGTAAGCCTGCAGGAAGATGCGCTGCAGGTCGTACCAGCGGTTCGGCCAGTTTTCATCCAGCCCGACGAGGAACAGGTTTTGCTTTAAAACCGGTACGTCGTCCAGGCCCCACTCGGCCAGCTCGGCATCGTCGCCCGCCCAGTCAAGAAATTTCTGCAGGCCCTCCTTCATCGGCAGGCCCGCGTCCAGGTCGCCCTGGGACAGACCCGTGACCTTGGCGATATGATGCTGCAATTTGCGGAAAATGTGCGGCTTGAGGTTGACCTCAAACGTATCCAGCACGTCGCCGCGGTCATTGATGCGGGCCGCGCCGATCTGAATGATTTCACCGCGCAGCGTCAGCTCCGTGCCGTGATAGAGGAAGGTTTTCGGCTGGTAGCCGATGTTCCATTCCAAATCGAAAACGATCAGATTCACAGGTCAGGTCTCCTCATTCAAAATAAACTTTTCCACTGCCAGGCCCACGCCGTCGTGGTCGTTATCAGCGGTCAGGTAGTTGGCTGCGGCCTTGACCGGCGGCTGGGCGTTGCCCATGGCCACGCCCATACCGGCCAGGCGTATCATCGGCAGGTCATTCCAGCCGTCACCGCAGGCCATCAGGTTGGCGGGGGTCAGGCCCTTGGCGCGCAGCAGAATTTCCAGCGAGGTATCCTTGCCGACGCCGAGGGGCATTGTTTCAATAAAGAAAGGTGCGCTACGGCAGATGGACAGCTTGCCCGCAAACTCCTGCTGCATCAGTTCCTCAACGTGCGGCATGTCGGCGGGGTCGCCGGTCAGCAGCAGCTTGTTGATGGGGTAGGTCACCTCGGCGGGCAGGTTTTCCACCTTGCGCACGGGGATCTTGTTGATGCGGGCTTCCTCCAGCACGTAGGGGGCGTCGGGAACCTCAGTCACGATGCCGTTTTTATCGTAGGTCAGCGGCACGACGTTCCAATAGCGGCTGAACGTGCAGACCGGCTCGATCAGGTCTGCCGGGAAGGCATGCTGCACCAGTGTCTGTCCGGTCCGGCAGTCGATGATCTTGCCGCCGTTGTAACTCAAAATACAGCCGCCGTACTTTTCGAGCTCGAGCTCCCTGGCCAGCGGCTCAATGCCGACGGTGGGCCGCCCGCTGGCCAGCACGATGCAGACGCCGCGGCGGGCCGCCTCCTGCAATGCCGCCTTTGTGCGCGGCGTGATGACCTTTTCGGTGTTGGTCAGGGTGCCGTCAAGGTCCAGCGCCAAAACTTTATATTGCATGGTTACTCCCCCGGAATGCAGATTTGTGTATATTGTACTCTAAATGGGGGATTATGCAAGCATCTTGCCTTCCCCCTTGGGGCTGCGCCCGCAGGCGCGTGTCGGAGCGCAACCGCCGTAGGCGGCTCTTAGCGCGTAGACTGAAGGTGGCCCCGCAGGGCCGGATAAGAGGTATGGTTGCTATTTTTACCCGTTGGTGGGATACCATGGCAGGGTCGGCCCTCATCAGTCAGCGGTCGGGGCCACTGACAGCTTCCCCCGCGGGGGAAGCCTTTTGTTTGAGATTAGCCATTTCTAACGTATTGACAAGCATTCTCACCTATGCTACACTATCCGAAGCAATAAGGGAGTAGTCAGCGCAGCGGTGGAGCAGCCGCCGCGCAGTTCTGCCAACACAATGAGCGTTTGCTCTGGCTTTACTTTAAACGACGAGACTTATCTGCCCGTTTTCACGGGTGGATAGGTCTTTTTTATTATCTGCACCCTGCCAAAACGGAGGAAAAATCATGACTTTATTCGACCTGATCCTGATTGCCGTCAGCCTCTCGATGGACGCATTCGCTGTCTCGATCTGCAAGGGGCTGTCCGTCCGCAAGGTAAGTCTGCAGCACGCTATGATCTGCGGCGTCTGGTTCGGCGGGTTTCAGTTTTTGATGCCTGCACTGGGCTATTTTCTCGGTGACAGGTTTGCCGCGCTGCTGACGAAGTTCGGCCCGTGGATCGCGTTTGTGCTGCTGGCGCTCATCGGCGCGAACATGATCAAGGAGAGCTTTGGCGGCGACGAGCAGCTGGACGACGACTACTCCGCCAAAGCCATGCTGCCGCTGGCCATCGCCACCAGCATTGATGCGTTCGCCGTCGGCGTCAGCTTTGCAGCCATGCAGGTGGACATTCTGCCCGCTGCCGGGCTGATCGGCGTTATCACCTGCCTGCTGTCCGCCATCGGCGTCAAGGTTGGTGCCATGTTCGGCGACAAGTACCGCGCCCCTGCCGAGCGCATCGGCGGCATTGTGCTGATCCTGATCGGTGTCAAGACGCTGCTGACGGGGCTGGGTGTGCTGTAATTTGGTGTACCTGTAGGGGCCGGGCATGCCCGGCCCGCGGCTTACCCGCAAACGCCCGGATGAGCGGGCGGATATGGAATCCGCCCCTACGGCGTGGGGGTCGATGCTCGTCATCGCCCCGGAAGCGCCTGGGCTGCCGGAAGCTAACGGGTCGCGATGTGCGGTCCCTGCAACGCTGCAAGACAAGCAAAAACGCTCCGGGCGGTATGGAACATTTTCCATACCGCCCGGAGCGTCATTTATTATTGTAGGGTTCAGCGCAGCACCAGCTGTCCGTTCCCATCCGCATCCACGGTCAGGGTGTCCCCTGCCGTGTGGGCGCCGCCGATGATCTCCTTCGCGATCATCGTTTCCACATGGGACTGGATGTACCGCTTCAAGGGGCGGGCGCCGTAGATCGGGTCATAGCCGCCGTCGATGATGGCGTTCTTGGCCGCGTCGGTGACAACCAGTTTCAGCTGTTTTTCCTCCAGACGCTTGCGCAGGTCGGCCAGCATCAGGTCAACGATGGAGCCGATTTCGGTCTTGGTCAGGCTCTTGTAGTAGACAATGTCGTCCAGACGGTTCAGGAACTCGGGGCGGAACTGGCGCTTGAGCAGCTGGTCAATGGCGTTTCTGGCCTCGTCGGACAGCTCGTTGCTGCCGTTGGCACGGCTCTTTTCCAGATCCTCCAGAATCAGGTCGGAACCCAGGTTCGACGTCAGGATGATGACGGTGTTCTTGAAGTCCACCGTGCGGCCCTGGCTGTCGGTAATGCGGCCATCGTCCAGCACCTGCAGCAGGATGTTGAACACGTCCGGGTGGGCCTTTTCGACCTCATCGAACAGCACAACGCTGTAGGGGTGGCGGCGCACGGCCTCGGTCAGCTGGCCGCCCTCCTCATAGCCGACGTATCCCGGAGGCGCACCGATCAGACGCGAGACGCTGAATTTCTCCATATACTCGGTCATGTCGATACGGACCATGTTCTTCTCGTCGTCAAACAGGGCCTGCGCCAGCGCCTTGGCCAGCTCGGTCTTGCCGACGCCGGTGGGGCCGAGGAACAGGAAGCTGCCGATGGGGCGGTTCGGGTTCGCGATGCCGGCGCGGGAGCGCAGGATAGCGTCCGAGACCTTCTGCACGGCCTCGTCCTGGCCGATGACCCGCTGATGCAGCGTGTCCGGCAGGCGGAGCAGCTTCTCGCGTTCGCCTTCGACGAGCTTGGAGACCGGGATGCCGGTCCAGCGGGCGACGATGTTCGCAATTTCTTCTTCCGTTACGCGGTCACGAAGCAGGCTGGATTCTTTCTTTGCTTCGGCCAGCTTTTCTTCTTCCTCCAACTGCTTTTGCAGGGTGGGCAGCTTGCCGTATTGCAGCTCACCGGCCTTGGCGTAGTCGCCGGTGCGGGTCGCCTTTTCGATCTCGGCCTTGGTGGATTCCACCTCGGCGCGCAGGCTCTGCACCTTGTTCACGGCGTTCTTCTCGTTCTCCCACTGCGCCTTCTTGCTGTTGAAGCTGTCGCGCAGCTCGGCCATCTCCTTTTCCAGCGTGGCCAAACGCTGCTTGGACAGCTCGTCGGTCTCTTTCTTTAAAGAGGCCTCCTCGATTTGCAGCTGGGTGATGCGGTGGTTCATCTCGTCCAACTCGGCGGGCATCGAATCCAGCTCGGTCTTGACCATAGCGCAAGCCTCATCGACGAGGTCGATGGCCTTATCGGGCAGGAAGCGATCCGTGATGTAGCGGTCCGACAGCGTCGCGGCGGCGATCAGGGCGGCGTCCTGGATCTTGACGCCGTGGTAGACCTCGTAGCGCTCCTTCAGGCCGCGCAGGATCGAGATGGTGTCCTCGACAGTCGGTTCATTGACCATGACCGGCTGGAAACGACGCTCCAGCGCGGGGTCCTTCTCGATATACTCGCGGTACTCGTCCAGCGTGGTCGCGCCGATGCAGTGCAGCTCGCCGCGGGCCAGCATGGGCTTGAGCAGGTTGCCGGCATCCATCGCGCCGTCGGTCTTGCCCGCGCCGACGATGGTGTGCAGCTCATCGATGAAGAGGATGATCTTGCCCTCGGACTTCTTGACCTCGTTGAGGACGCTCTTCAAGCGTTCCTCAAACTCGCCGCGGTATTTTGCACCTGCGACCAGCGCACCCATGTCCAGGCTGAACACGGTATGATCCTTCAGGTTTTCGGGCACATCTCCGCTTTCGATCCGCTGCGCCAGCCCCTCGGCGATGGCGGTCTTACCGACACCGGCCTCACCGATCAGCACGGGGTTGTTCTTGCGTTTGCGGGACAGAATACGGATGACATTGCGAATTTCCGTATCGCGTCCAATCACAGGGTCAAGCTTATGCGCCTTTGCCATCTCGACAAGGTCCTGACCGTACTTTTTCAGAGCGTTGTAGGTGTCCTCCGGGTTATCACTCGTGACCCTCTGATTGCCACGCACCGTACTCAGCTGCTTCATAAATTTTTCGGTTGTGATGCCGAAAGTCTTGAAGATTTCACTGGCAGCCTTGCCTGGCCGCTGCAAAATTCCGAGGAATACATGCTCTACGCTGATGTATTCATCCTTCATCTGCTTGGCCTGCTGCTCGGCGGCGTTGAGGGCGCGGTCCAGATCGTTGGAGATGTAAATTTTCTCCGGGTCACGGCCCGAGCCGGTCACGCGGGGCAGCGCCTCGACCTTCTGCAAGGCCGCCTGGGAAAAGGCATTGGCGTCAATGCCAAGGGTCTGCAGCAGCTGCGGGATAAGCCCGTCCTGCTGCTGGGCAAGGGCGGCCAGCAGATGCTCCTGCTCCACCGCGTTGTTGGAATATTCCACCGCGATGCGCTGTGCAGCCTGCAAAGCCTCACGGGTTTTCTGTGTCATTTGTTCGATGTTCATAGTGCGTACCTCCTTTAGTGCAGATAGCGCATTGTTCTGGCAGTCTCGCACGTAAAGCGCTTGGATTTTGCAGCTCAAGAATCCGCTTTCGCAAATTCTGTGTGTTTGTTTTTCTTTAGCACTCTATCTGTTAGACTGCTAATATTGTAGCACATTCGCATACCATGTCAATAGGAAAATTGCAAACAAATTGTGAATTTGCAGGAAAAATCATTGGTAAAAGTTGGAGAAACAGTCGGAGGAGAACGGATAGTTAGATATTTTTCAAAATATCTATTGACAGCGGCAGGTGCATAGGAGTATAGTAAAGGCATAGACCGTTAGACGTTTATCTAATTGTTTATCAGGAAAGGAGTTGTTCTGTTTGGGAGATGCTTTCAAGGCGCTGGCCAACCCGACGCGGCGGCGCATTTTAGAACTGCTGGCACAGGGCGATCTGACCGCCGGGGAGATCGCCGCACATTTTGATATGACAAAGCCGTCCGTCAGTCACCATCTGAACATTTTAAGAAGTGCGGCGCTTATTACCGATGAGCGCCGCGGCCAGAACATTGTGTACAGTGTGAATCTGACCGTATTTCAGGAATTGATGAAGTGGTTTTATGACTGCGGACTTGTAAAGGGAGACGATAGCAATGAAAAAGAATAAGCTGTTCTGGATTTTAACCGTGGTCTGCGTGCTGAATTTTGCCGCGCACCTGTACTTCTACCCCTCCCTGCCGGACATTGTGCCCACCCACTGGGGAGCCAGCGGGCAGGTCAACGGCTGGGGGCCGAAATCCACGGTTTTGATTTTGGCCGCGCTGCCGTTTGCGATGTTGATTTTGTTTGAGGTCATCCGCCCGTTCTTCCAGACGCGGGAATCTTTTGTATACATTTGCAAGACTTTCTTCAATCTCTTTCTTATCTTTCCTTGTATATGCTCCCATTTTCAGGTTCTCATATACACTTAACTCCGCGAAAACACGTCTTCCTTCAGGGACATGTGCCATTCCCATGGATACGATCTTATGAGCAGGTACTTTCGTGATATCTTTTCCTTCAAATAAAACCGATCCTGACTTTGGTGCAAGCAGTCCTGTGATCGTATGCAGAGTTGTCGTCTTTCCTGCACCATTTGCTCCGATCAGAGCAATAACTTCCCCCTGATTTACGTCGAAGGAGATGCCTTTGATCGCATGGATCATTCCATAATATACCTGTAAGTCTCTGACTTCAAGCATTGCCATAGCTTTTTCCTCCTTACTCTCCAAGATATGCCGTAATGACTTTCGGGTCATTGAGTACATCACTCGTCTTTCCCTGTGCAAGAACTTCACCGAAATTAAGAACTGTCAGTTCCTCGCAGATTCCGCTTACAAGTTTCATATCATGCTCGATCAGCAAATCGTCATATGAAATTCATCTCTGACGAAACGGATCATATCCATCAGTTCTCCGGTCTCATTCGGGTTCATACCTGCTGCCGGCTCATCCAGAAGCAACAGCTTCGGGTCTGTAGCGAGGGCTCTTGCGATCTCAAGCTTTCTCTGCTGTCCATACGGAAGATTGGCAGCCTGATGATCTGCATATTTTTCAAGATCAAATACTTTCAACAGTTCCATAGCTCTGTCGTCCATCTCTTTTTCCACCTTCCTGTAACTCGGAAGACGTAAGATTCCACTCAGAGTCGAATACGGATGATGATTATGCAGTCCTGCTTTTACATTGTCCAGGACACTCAGTTGCTTGAAAAGACGGATATTCTGAAACGTTCTCGCAATCCCTGCTTTACTGATCTCAATATTCCGTTCACCGGTAATATCTTTTCCGTCAAGTATCACCTTTCCTGCATCCGGCTTATAAACTCCGGTCAGAAGGTTAAATACGGTCGTCTTTCCTGCACCATTTGGTCCGATCAGACCATAAAGCTGTTCTTTCTGAATCGTAAGATCAAATTCATTTACAGCACGGAGACCACCGAAAGAGATTCCCAGATTTTTTTACATCCAACAATATACTCATTCTTATTCAACCTCCTTTGCTTTTTTCCCGAAACTAAAATGCTTCTTTCTCCAGTCATTGAGTTTTTCTCTCCACTCAATCGCTTTTGGAGACCAGTTAAAGAGCATCATGACGATCAGCACGATCGCATAGATCAGCATACGGTAGTCCTTCATTCCACGGAGAAGCTCCGGCAGAAGCGTCAGGATCACTGCCGCAATGATTGAGCCGCGGATATTTCCGATTCCGCCAAGTACTACAAATACCAGGATTGTAATGGACATATTGTATCCAAAGTTGTTCGTATTCGCTGTCAGCGTAGATATATTATGTGCATACAGGACACCTGCTGCCCCTGCCATTGCCGCAGAGATGGTAAATGCCATCAGCTTATATTTCGTAATGTTGATTCCGATTGATTCTGCCGCAATACGGTTATCACGAATCGCCATGATCGCACGTCCATCTCTTGAATTGATCAGGTTCTGCACGATAAACAATGTCAGCAGGATCAGGATAAAGCCGATCACAAATGTAGAGTTCTTCGGTGTTCCCGTAATTCCCTGTGGTCCGTTCAGGATCACCGTTCCATCAGCATCCATATTCAATGCCATAACATCCTTTGTCGTCACATGGAACCCCTTGGAATCTTTTCCGATATAAAGTACATTCACCATATTTTTGATAATCTCACCAAATGCCAGCGTTACAATGGCAAGGTAGTCACCTTTCAGTCTCAGTACCGGGATTCCGATCAGCATACCGAAAATCGCTGCTGTCACGATTCCGATCAGAAGTGCCAGGAAAAACCGCAGACCATCTGAAGCGATCACATCTCTTGTACATTTTGAAAAGAAGGCACTTGTAAATGCACCAACGCACATAAAACCTGCATGACCAAGACTCAGCTCTCCCAGGATACCAACAACCAGGTTCAGTGAAACTGCAAGAATAATATAGGTGCATAACGGTACCATCAGCCCCTGAAGAAGGCTCGAAATACTTCCTGCACTGATCAATATCTGCATGATCACAAATGCGAGGATCACCATAGCGTACGTGATCAGGTTATTTTTTGTCGTCTTATTCATCTTTTTTAACATCCCATCCACCTACACTTTCTCCTGAATCTGCTTACCTAAAAGTCCGGTAGGTTTCACCAGCAGCACAACGATCAGTACTGCAAACACGATTGCATCTGCCATCTGGGAAGAAATATATGCCTTACTGAAAATTTCGATCAGTCCCAGCAGGATTCCTCCGATAAACGCTCCCGGGATCGATCCGATTCCACCAAATACTGCTGCAACAAACGCTTTGATTCCCGGCATTGCTCCTGTATACGGTGTGAGACTCGGATACGTGGAACAAAGAAGAACCCCGGCAACTGCCGCCAGTCCTGAACCGATTGCAAATGTAAGGGCGATCGTTCCGTTTACATTGATTCCCATTAACTGTGCCGCACCTCTGTCCTCTGATACAGCACGCATCGCCTGTCCCGGCTTTGTCTTCTGCACAAATGCCATCAGCACAACCATAATCACCACGCACACGACGATCGTGACGATCGTCTCTCCTGAAATCTTCAGTTCTCCTCCTGCAACAGAAATGCCTTTCCATTTGATCACTGAAGGAAATGTCTTCGCATTCGCTCCAAAGATCAGAAGTGCCACATTCTGTAACAGATAGCTGACACCGATCGCTGTGATCAGTACTGCCAGGGAAGAGGATGCGTTCCTCAATGGTTTATAAGCAATCCGCTCCATCACAACTCCCAGGACTGTACACGCAACAATCGAGATCACTACTGCAGCCGGAACCGGCATCCCTGCCTGATTCATGCTGACGAGAGCAACATATGCACCGATCATGATCACATCACCATGAGCAAAATTCAGCATCTTGGCAATTCCATATACCATCGTATAACCAAGAGCAATGAGTGCATAAACGCTGCCCAGACTAAGTCCGTTTACCAAATACGATATAAAACTCATATTCCTTTTCCTCTCATCCTATTTTATTGTAGTTTGCTTTTTTCATTATATCACATCACAAAATCAGCCGCAAGAAAAATAGAATGCACTCTGTCTTTGCTTTCATTTTTCCTGCGGCCTTCTTTGGCTTTTGACCCCGACATCTATTTATCTTCCTGTATAAAGATGAAATAATTCCGGATCTGTCACTTTTTCAATCTGGTCATACACCGGAGTACTCGCCTCTTTCATCTGCTCTCTTGTCTCTTCATCAGGCGTTATAATCTTGGTTCCGCTCTCCTCGATCTCACGGATCTTCTCACTGATTCTCTCATCTGACTTCTCTCTTGCATATTCCTTGGCAATCTCTTCTGCCTCACGCAGGATCTTCTGATCCTCTTCTGAAAGCTTTTTATAAAAATCTTCACTCACGATCAATGAAATCAGATGCGGTACATGATTCGTTTCAATAATGTAATCCTGCTGCTCATACAACCGGTTTGAAACGATCACTTCGTATGGATTTTCCTGTGCATCAATCGTATGCTGCTGCAATCCGATATACACCTCACTGAAGCTCATGGGAGTCGGATTTGCTTTCAGCTTTTTCCAGAAGCTCAACTGGTACGGATCTTCCATTGTACGGATCTTCTGTCCTTTAAAATCTGAAAAACTGCTGACCTCCTTATTGCTGGACATGACGCGGAATCCCTGATCTGCATATCCCAGCAGTTCATATCCCGCATCCCGGTATGACTCCTGCATCCGGCTTAGAAACTCCGGCTGATCTACCTTATCCCTCAGCTCTTCAATATCATCAAACACACACGGTGCATCAAAGATTGCTGTATCATCAATAAAATTAACCTGTGGTGCTGTATTCTGTACTACAAATGGGATATCTCCGTCATAGCAGCTCTCCAGCAGTTCTCTGTCCCCGCCAAGTACACTGTTCGGATATACTGTGATCTTGATCCTTCCGTCACTGAGTCTGTCCGCTTCTTCTGCGAATTTTTCCGCATAGATCTGCGTCACTGTATCCTCAGGGCTGGCTGTTCCGAGTGGATATGCATACCGCTGTTCTGTACTTTCTTTTCCGGCACACCCCGTAAGCAGCCCCAGGAAGGCAACGCTCACCATCACGCCTGTCAGTCTTCTATATTTCATATCTGTATCTGTCTCCTTCCATGTCATTTCCTGTAACAGCATTTCTACAATAACGCAAGACTTACTGCCGGCACAAAGGTAACGATCAGCAATGCAGCAAAGAAATAGAGGATCATCGGCATCGCTTTCTTTGCGATCTCCATCACCGGTACATCTGTCAGTGAACTTGCCACAAATAAATTCACTCCGATCGGCGGTGTTACAAATCCGATTGCCAGATTGACAACCATGACAATACCAAAGTGGATCGGATGGATCCCCACTGCCTCAACGATCGGAAGCAGGATCGGTGTCAGGATCAGGATTGCCGGAGTTGTATCCATCACCATTCCAACGATCAGTAAAAATTACGTTGAGTACAAGAAGTAAGACAATCTTATTCGTAAATGTGCAAGGATCCATGCACTGATTTCCTGCGGCACCTGCATCAGTGTCAGTACTCTTGAAAATGCAATGGATGCAGCAAGAATAAAAAGGATCGGTGCATACGTCCTGATTGCTTCTACCATAATGGTCCAGATATCTCTGATCTTAATACTTTTATAGACAAATAAACTGATGATCAGTGCGTAAAAAACCGAAATAACTGCTGCCTCTGTCGGAGATGCCACACCGGTATAAATACATCCAAGAATGATCACCGGACTGAGCAGTGCAAAAGCACTGTCCTTTAACACCCTTAAAAGCCCCTTATCATGCAGCTTTCCGACCATTGCCAGCTTCTTTTCCTGATCTTCCCCATGCTTTTTACAATAGTAGATCGCGTACACCATCAGAAGACCGCCGATCATTACCCCCGGAATGATCCCTGCAATGAAGAGGTCACTGACTGATGCACCGGATGCCATTCCATACATGATAAACGGAATACTTGGCGGAATAATAACACCCAGGCCGCCTGCAACCGCCACAAGAGCTGTCGAAAACTTCTTATCATATCCCATCTCCATAAGGATCGGGATCGTCATACTTCCTACTGCGGCTACCGTAGCCGGTGCTGATCCCGAAATCGCTCCGTAAAACAGACAGGTCACAACCACTGCACATGGCATCCCGGCGGTTCTCTTTCCCATAAAATAAGCAAATACATCAAATAATTTTCTTGAAATCCCACCCCGTGCCATGATAATTCCTGAAAGTACGAACATCGGAACTGCAAGCAAAGGGAAACTGTCGATTCCTCCAAGCATAGAACGGATGACATAAGTTCCGCTTGCTGTAAAGGACGGATCTACCGCTCCCGGAAGTACCGATGCAATCCCGAGAGATATGGATACCGGAATCGCAAGGATCAGACAGATCACAAAATCAAAAATACAACCACTGCCGGCATATCATTCTCCTCCCTTCCTGAATACTCTCTTCCACTCAACGATCCATCTTTGGAATACCCGGATCGCTGACAGGATAAACCCCACCAACGGTGCTGCCTGCACATAGTACATCGGGATTCCCATTGCCGGGCTTGTCTGTCCATTTGCGATTGCAGACAACAGATATTTCCATGCAAACGGGATCAGATAAAGAAATAAGATCAGTTCAAATGTATGATTCACTCCTTTGAAAATGGCTTTTCCCCTCTTTGGGAACATCGCCACAAACTGCTCGATCTTGATAGAAATACATTTTTTCGTACAATAACTCACACTCAGGAATCCTGCCCAGATAAATATATACCGGGTCAGTTCTTCCGACCAGGAAAGTGAAGCTCCGAATATATATCTTGCAATGACCTGTATTCCCATGATCACTGCCATGGCTGCAAGTGCAATGACCAGTAATACTTCTTCCAGGTTCTCATCTAACCATTGTAATGCTTTTTTCATCTCATCACCTTTTCCTTAATTTTCATCATATCTTTTTCGTTAAAAAAAAGACTATATCAAAAAATATATCATTTTTTATTTTTTCTGTCCATCCTCTCAATTTCTTCTGCCACCATAACTAAAAAGGATTCCCCGGATCTTTTTGTCGTATACTTCACACAAAAAAAACTGATACCTCAGACTCCATCGATAACTCCCCCGAATTGATCCAAACTATCAGTTTTCTTTTTATTTTTCTAAATTCACTTATAAAGATGTCGGGGTCAAAAGCCCCCAACTTTGATGCCTACGGATTGCTCTCCGTGCTACGCACTCCCACAACCCTGGCATCTTATAAATCCATTAATAGATGATCATAGCTACAATTACTGCTGCCAGTGAACCGATCATTGGAGCAAGTACGGATGTCATAAATACATACCAGTAACTTTCTGCCAGTGACAGTTTCATCCAGCGGAGCTGTGCAACCATTCCACCTGCATTTGGCAGTGTATTCATACCGGTTGCACATGCCGGTGCCAGTCTGTGAAGTGCTCCTGCACTTGCACCCTTTGCAAGCAGACCGTCTGACAAATGTTCAAAGAACATGGCGATGGAAGAGGTTCCGCTTCCAAGGATACCGGCAAGGATATTCAGTCCGAAGAACTCTGTCAGATACGGGTTCATCTTCAGACCCATTACAAAGTTGATAATGGACTGGAATCCCGGACAGGACTGAAGTACGCCTGAAAATCCAAGAATCGCTGCTGCCATTACAGTTGCTCCGATTCCATTATTTACACCCTTTTCAAGAATCTTTGCCACACTTCCGACCTGTTTATGACAGAACAGAACAATCACAACAGAACCAACAAACATACTCAGTACAACGATTGCATTTGTATTCATTTCAGTCAGGTTAGAAAGAGCAAGTACCAGTACTACAACCAGGATAAACGGGATCAGTGCTACCCAGAAAGACGGAAGATCATCTCTTGTCGGCTGGATCTTAACCGGCTGGGATTCATCGATTGCTGTTCCCTCTTTGATCGCTGCTTTTTTTGCTGCATGAACCATGTAAAAATATCCCACTGCAAAAGATACCACGAAAGCGACCCATCCAAGGATCGGTGCTGATCCCATGGAAGTTCCGAGATACTGTGCCGGCATGATGTTTGTAATATTGATGGCATACGGGATCATTGCTGAGCAGGTTGCTCCGATAAAGATGATTCCCGGAATCATACGGTATGGGTATCCTGCCTGCTTCATCATGATCGTTGCGATCGGTGCCAGTACGAAAAGTACTACAAATCCTGATACTCCCACATATACGAATACCGTTGTGATCAGTGCGATAGACAGGATAACCCGTTTCGCACCCATTTTTTCTGTAACTACATTTGCAATGGATTCAGCACAACCTGATGCTGCCATCAGTTCTCCAAACACTGCTCCGATTACAAGTACAAATACATTGTTCTGAATAAATCCTACATACCCCTCTGCATAAGAACTCAGTGATGTCCACCAGTCCATCCAGCTTGTCAGGATAATGATAAATGAAACCAGGATCGTAGATGTAAATACATCAAGCCCCTTCCAGATTGCTACTACAAAGATTATTGCTGCCAGCAATAATCCGATGACTGATATTGTTGTTGCCATAATTATTTGTCCTCATTCTCACCCACGATCCGAATCTTGCCAAGCGGCTTCCGGTATGGGTTCTTTCCTTCGTAAAAATGTTTATCAAGAAAGTCGATACACTTCTCAATATTCTGATCTGCCTTGATCACCTGAGAACCATGCGGTTCATTTTCAAAGAGATCCAGCTCCACGCGGTCTTCTCCGCAGACAGCTTTTACCTTTTCTGCCATGTAGACAGACTGATGATAGTCGATGACCAGGTCATTTGTTCCATGCTGAATCAGCATTGGCGGACAACTTTCCTTTACATGACTGATCGGGCTTACCTTACTTGTACGTTCCGGATAATACAGTGGATTATATCCCAGCAGCATCGTAAACATTGAGTCATTTGATTCTCCGTCACCCGGCATCATTCCCTTGCCTGCACCGGTCTGCTTACGCACTTCATAAATGTCTGTTCCGAACTGCTCTGCAGAACAAAGCTCACTGATCGTATACCATGCAATGGCACAGTCGATCTTTGAAGATGCTTTTACTCCGACATTCAGATCATCCATGTCTTCCTCGTCTGCTGTCACTGCCAGAAGCTGCGTCACTGTACCGCCTGCTGAATTTCCCCATACTGCAAACCGATCCGGGTCTAAATTCAGTTTCTCTGCATTGGCACGCAGATAGCGGATCGCTGCTTTTCCGTCGATTAGCTGTGCCGGCCATTTTGCTTCCTGTAAAAGACGATACTCTACCGTTGCAACTGCGTATCCCTGTGTCACAGGCAGACACATGGACTTAATGTAATGTGTCCTCTTGTGTCCCGCCGCAAAAGCTCCACCATGGAATACGATCACCAGCGGATATGGGCCTTCTCCGTCTTCCGGATAAAAAATATCCAGAATCTGGTTCGGTGACTCATCTGCATAGGCAAGATCCAGTTCGGTCTTTGCAAACTGCGTGATATCCATCTCCGGCTCTGTCTTCAGAAATGTCTCTCTGTTGTTCATCACTGCCATTTTTTCTCCTCCCAGTAATAATTCGAATGTCATTTTATAATCCTGATCCTTACAGACTCTTATGAAGCAGACCAAGAACTGTTGTCAGATCTTCAATTCCCATCTGTCCCGGAGCGGATACTTTTCCAACTGCTCCAAATGTCAGTGCTGAACCGAATACTTCACCGCAAAGACGACTGATCACACCGGTTCCTGACATGGACATTGTGATGATCGGACGGTCTGCATATTCTGATGCCATTTCCTCTGTAGCAGAAAGAAGTGTCAGAACATCTTTCTTATTCTGAGGCATTACAGCGATCTTTGGAATATCTGCTCCTAATTCCTGCATTTTTCTTAAACGGGATACGATTTCGTCCTTTGCAGGAGTCTTATGGAAATCGTGATTAGAAGCAATGACTTTTACACCATTTGCATGTGCTGTCTCAACAACTGCTTTCACCGCATCATCTCCTGTAAACGCTTCTACGTCTACAAGGTCAACCAGTCCTGTTTTTGCCGCATTCTGATTCAGTTCTACATAAGTTTCTGTCTCAATGGATTTCTCTCCGCCTTCTTTGGATGTACGGAATGTGAACAGGATCGGAGTCTCACCAAGTACCTCACGAAGAGCTTTCATTGTCTCTTCTGTCTTTGCAAAATCGAAAATATCTTCATACCAGTCTACACGCCACTCAACAACATCGGCCTTTGTAGATTTGATAGTTTCTGCTGCTGCAAGGATTTCTTCTCTCGTTACCCCAACGATCGGTACACAGATTTTCGGGATTCCTGCACCAATTTCAATATTTCTTACTTTTACAGTATTCATGATTCTATTCCTTTCTATGACTTCTTTGGAGGGGAACCCGCACCGGTCGTTCTGCTCCGGTACAGGTTTCATTTTTACAATTTTCTTATTTATGCTTCCTCTGCATTTTTCAGAAGTACACCATATCTTACATTTACAAAAAGTCCCAGTGCCACGCCTACTGCTGTAAGAACAATGTTCATTACCATAACCTGGGATGGCTGCATCTTTGCTGCTGCTGTAAGGATCGTGTAGTTACAAAGTGAGGATGCGATCATAACCAGAGCTGTGATCGTTCCCTTGATCTTCGGGAAAAGCATATTGCATACAGAAGTTGCGAGCTGAAGCAGTCCGCCTGCTCCTGCCCATCCGATGATAAATGCACCTGCGATCATCAGCGGCTTGCTCTGTCCTACCAGTACAACGATCAGTGTTGCCAGGCAGATCACCGGATATGCCACGATAAAACGTACATCTTTGATCTTTCTTGTCAGCAGTGCTGTCACAACCAGTGCGATCAGTGTTCCTGCTGAATAATATGTCTGCATGATGGACGGATCAGCCCAGCCTACATTCTCTTTTGCAAAGTTCTGTGCACAGTTAAGCCATAACTGGAATGTTCCCGTGCAGGTAAATCCGATCAGAATCATAGCTACAGACTCGATAGAGAAATGAGTATGTTTTAAGCTGTCGATCAGACCTTCCTTCTTTCCTGCTGCTTTCTGATCTGCATCAGGAAGTGGGAAAAGCATAACCAGTACAAGCAGTACCACATAAATAACACCGCAGATATAAAACAGCATATTATAGGAAACCAGTCCTGTAGCTGTTGTAGCAACAGTTGCTCCCAATACAAACGGAAGGATCATCTGTGCGATGGCAATGAAAAATTTAATTCCCATTGTAGCAACACTCGGTGCTTTGTAGATGATCTCTGCAACTGCCGGATAAATTCCTGTATCCAGGAAGGAGTTTGCAATACCTCCGATGATCGCACATACATAAGCGATCGTATATCCACCATTTGTTCCTGCATTAAATGCAAGTGCAAGACCGATCAGGTAGATTGCATAAGAACCACTTCCGATTGCAGTAGAAATGCGGCGTCCCAGTTTGTCAGATAACGGACCTGCAAACGGCAGGGCGATCAGACGTCCGAGTCCTAATGCCGCTGAGATTGCAGTGATCGCCATTGCCTCTACACCCCAGGATGCAGCAAGAGCTTCTTTTATAACAGCCTGTCCCAGAATGGAACAGCCAATACCATGGATAAAATAATTCAAATACAAAATCAATGCACTTGGCATATATTTCTTATTCATAGTGATGATTCCCTCTCAATTCTCTTTCTGATCCTTAGTCATCATATCTGATGTTCAGGACTTCCTTCATGTGGTCGATCGGCATCTCTTTTCCTGTCCAGAGCTTGAATGCAGCAGCTCCCTGGAACAGCATCATTCCAAGTCCGTTCATTGTCTTGCATCCAGCTTCTTTTGCCATCTTACGCATCTTTGTCTCAAGTGGAGAATATGGTACATCAACAACGATCAGTTCCGGACGGAAGAATGACTTGTCAGGAACAACTGACAGATCCTCTAACGGCTTCATTCCAACACCTGTTCCGTTTACAAACAGGTAAGAAGAATCCATCTCTTCTTTTAATTTCTCTTTATCATCTAAATCATATAATGTAGCTTTGCACTCTGTCTTTTCATTGATCTTCTTTACAGTCTCTACTGCATTATCCCAGAACTTATCATGGATATTGAAGATGGAGATTTCTTTTACTCCGTCAAGTGCTGCCTGGATTTCGATTGCTGTTGCAGCTCCGCCTGCTCCGCAGATCGTCATTTTCTTTCCGATCACATCAATATCATTATCCTTTAATGCCTGCATAAATCCGATTCCGTCTGTGATATGTCCGATCAGTCTTCCGTTATCATTTACGATTGTATTAACTGTCTCCACACATCTCTGCTGCCGGTGACAGCTCATCCAGATACTGTCCAACTACTGTCTTATTTGGCATAGAAACGTTAGATCCTACCATCTTTAAAGCACGAAGTCCTTTGATCGCATCTTCCAGTGTGCTGTTGTCAACTTCAAATGCAAGGTAAGCATAATCAAGACCAAGTGTTGCAAATGCTTCATTATGCATTGCCGGTGAGCTTGAATGTCTGATTGGGTAAGCCATAAGTCCGATTAATTCTGTGTGTCCTGTGATTCTCTCTGCCATGATTTTTCTCTCCTTTTAAATCTGATAGCCCTCTGCCATCTTTTAATATTAATATGAATGATAATTTTTTCACCGCTTCCTGCGGTATGTAGTTTGTTAATTATCAAACAACCTCTCTGCCTCCTATTATACGAGCATTTTTCCAATACTTCTAATATATCTTTTTATCATTTTTAATAGCTTTTTGCTATCAATTATAGTATACTTCTACTAACAGACCACTACTGTATGAAAAGAAAGGAGACTCCCTATGACACTCAATCAGATTCTCTATTTTCAGACCGTTGCCCGCCACCAGCACTTCCGCCTGGCTGCAGCCGAGCTGTCTATTTCACAGCCCAGCTTAAGCCGTTCCATCGCAGCACTGGAAGAGGAGCTTGGTATCATCCTCTTTGAACGAAAGGGGCGTACCGTCACCCTTACCAAATATGGGAAACTTTTTTTAGAGCATGCCGACCGGATTCTTGATGAAGTCCGGCTTGCCCAGAAGCATATGAAGAAACTGTCCGGGAATGCCGGTCATGTGGATATCGGTTATGTCTTTCCGCTTGCCGCACACTATATTCCCCATACAGTACGCAGATTTCTCAGTACACAGAAAAATAAAGACGTAACCTTTAATTTCCATCAGAGCCATACCGGAGAGATGATCCACGGATTAAAAAATGAAAAGTATGATGTCATTTTCGGATCTTATGTAGAAGATGAACCAGACATCCAGTTCGTCCCTATCCTGAACCAGGAAATGATCATCATCACCCCTGTTGGCCACCCGCTTTCAAAAAAAGAGCAGGTTTCCATCCATGATCTAGAACATTACCCGCTCATCGGTTATGATCGTACTTCCGGTCTTGGACGCTTTACCAGCCGGACTTATACTTCCTATACACTCCATCCGAATATCATCTGTGAATCCCCGGATGAAAACGCCATTGCCTCTCTTGTTGCAGAAGATTTTGGGATTGCCCTTGTTGCGGATGTTGCGATCCTGGATCACTTCAAATTAGAAAAGCTGCATTTAAGTGATGTCACACTCCATCATACTGTATATCTCGCCTACCTGCGGGGGCATTATCAGGTCCCTGCTGTCCGCAATTTTATTTCCTTTATAAAAAAATGAAGGAAACTTCTCTGTGAGGTTTCTTCCCTTCTTCCAACGATCTATTCTCTGATATTTTTCCAGGATGCCCTGGGATTTTCTTACATTCCCCGCCTTTTTACATACTCTGCAAACTTTTGTACCAGCGGTGGATGGTACTTTTCCTTCCCCTGTGCCATATAAATATAGCGTTGCTGATCCTGGTTACGCAAAGGAACAACATCCACGTCCAACTGGGATAAGATGGGGATCTCCGGCATAATGGCAATCCCGAAATTCTCTGCCACAAGTCCTGCCATAGAACCGTCTTCTTCAATTTCATAAGCAATCTTGGGATTCAGCTTTGCCTGCTCAAACATCCGGTCCACCACTGGTCTCAATCCGCTGTTCGGTGTATAAAAAATCTGTGGATATGCGGCAGCCTGCTCCAGATCTACAGCTCTTTCATAAGAAAGAGGATGCCCCTTTGGTACAACAACCACTAATTTTTCTCTCCCCACCGGAGTAAAACCAATCTCCCCTTCCCGCTCTGCCATGGAACAGAAACCAATATCAAACCGGTCTTCTTTTAATCCCTGGATGATCTCTGATGTATTTCCTACTGTAAACCGGAATTTTACTTTCAGCTCCTCATGAGTTCGCAGGAAATCTCCTACCAGCCTCGGTACAAATCCACTGCCAAGGGTGTAAATATAAGCCAGCTCCACCACACCTTCTGTCTGTCCGGTCATGCTCTGCACTTTTTTCACCCCGGTATCCAGCGAATGGATTGCCTCATCTACATATTCTTTAAAGATCTTCCCATACTTTGTCAGAACCACACCACGTCCCTGCTTTTCAACTAGCTTTGTTCCGATCTCTTTCTCAAGAGAACTGACCGCATGACTCAGACTCGGCTGTGAAATAGACAGTTCTTCTGCTGCCTTTGTATAATGTTCTACTTCTGCAAGTTTGGCAAAATAATGCAACTGATTCAGATTCATTTCCGTATTTCCTCCGTCTTCCTGATTTTCCCTCTTTGTATAAAATATCACAATTCATAGATAATATCTATTAATTTTGCCGAAAATATGTATTTGTTTTATATTTTATTTTTTTACTATAATACAGGTTGTAAAACAGATTGTTAAGCAAATGTCAAGCAACCTCTCATGGCAGTTTACAATCAACATTTATAACAAGATTTATTCATTCACTATTTTAATTCAGGAGATTACTAATTATGAAAAAAGAGTATCAGCATATCTTTGAACCTTTTACAGTTCGCCGTATGACAATGAAGAACCGTATCATGATGACTCCAATGGGAACGAACTACGGAGAATCCAGTGGAGAAATGAGTTTCCTCCATATTAATTATTATGAACAGAGAGCCAAAGGCGGTGTAGGACTTATTATGGTAGAAAATGCCAGCGTCGATTCTCCGGAAGGTTCTAACGGAACCACTCAGCTCCGTATCGACCACGATAATTACCTGCCTCGTCTTTTCAAACTGACAGAGACGGTTCACAAGCATGGTGCATGTATCGGTATCCAGATCAATCACGCAGGAGCTTCCGCACAGTCTGCAAGAACAAATATGCAGCCGGTATCCGCTTCTGATATTCCGTCCAAAGCCGGTGGAGAGATTCCTCGTCCACTTTCTAAAGATGAGATCATGCGAATCGTAAAGAAATATGGGGAAGCAGCAAAGCGGGCTCAGATCGCCGGATTTGATACTGTAGAGATCCACGGAGGACATTCTTATCTGTTAAGCCAGTTCCTCTCACCGATCACAAATAAGAGAACAGACGAATTTGGCGGTTCTCTTGAAAACCGTGCAAGATTCGCACGCCTGGTCATTGAAGAAGTAAGAAGACAGGTCGGACCATTCTTCCCAATCTTCCTCCGTATCAGTGCTGACGAATTTATGGAAGGTGGAAATACACTGGAAGATTCTTTGGAATATCTGAAATATCTTGAAAAAGAAGTAGACGTAATCGATGTATCCTGTGGCCTGAACGGTTCAATTCAGTATCAGATCGATGCCAACCACTTCCCGGATGGATGGCGTTCTTACATGGCAAAGGCTGTAAAAGAGCGTTTCGGAAAAACCATGTGTAACAATGGGAAATATTCGTGACCCACATGTTGCTGAAGATATTCTTGCAAGAGGTGATGCTGATCTGATCGGTATGGGACGTGGAACTGATCGCTGATCCTGACTGGGTAAATAAAGTAGAATTTGGGGATGTTTGTGATATCCGTAAATGTATTTCCTGTAATATCGGATGTGCCGGAAACCGTATCGGAATCAACCGTCCGATCCGCTGTACTGTAAATCCGAATGTACCGGACGGAGAAGGATATAAGAAATTAAAAGTTAATAAACCTTGTAACGTAGTTGTTATCGGTGGTGGAACTGCCGGAATGGAAGCTGCCTGCACAGCCGCTGAAGTCGGATGTACAACCTTCCTTCTCGAGAAGAAACCATACCTTGGCGGTCTTGCAGCAGAGATCTCAAAGATTCCGGACAAGAAACGTCTTGCTGACTTCCCGAATTATATGATCCACCGCACAAATAACCTGAAAAATCTCTTTGCATTTACAAATACAGATGCAAATGTTGACTTTATCAAGAACCTGAAGCCAAATATCATTGTCAACGCAACCGGTTCTTCACCGCTGCTCCCACCAATCCCGGGACTGCATGAGAACATTGACAAAGAAGGCGGAAAAGTTGCTTCTATCCTGACCATGATCAATCATGTCAACGACTATCCGACTGACCTGACAGGAAAGAAAGTGGTTGTTATCGGTGGTGGAGCTGTCGGTCTTGATGTTGTTGAATTTTTCGCTCCACGCGGAGCAGATGTCAGCATCGTAGAGATGATGCCGATCATCGGAAATGGAATTGATCCGGTATCCAAAGTTGATATGGGTACATTAATGAAGAAATACGGCGTACATCAGATGCCGAATACAGCACTGAAAGAAGTCCGTCCGGACAACTTCCTTGTAGAAGCCGACGGAGAACTGAAAGAACTTCCATTTGATTATGGATTTGTCTGCCTGGGTATGAAAGCCGAGAATCCGGTTCTCCAGCAGGTAAAAAATGCCTTTGAAGATGATCAGAATATCGAGATCGTCAATATCGGAGACAGCGTAAGAGCAAGACGAATCATCGAAGGTACAGAAGAAGGACGTAACATCCTGAATACTCTTGAGAAGAGAGGATATCTGTAAGATCAGAATGAATATCAGAAGTTAAGTTATCCTTTGAGCCTCTCCATACAGAAGACCTGCCAGTTGGCAGGTCTTCTTGCATATCTGGGTATAAAAAGAGGAGGCAGGAGAACAATCAATCGTTCTCCCACCTTCTCTTTTTCGTTCATTTTTCTATGATCTGTCTACGGCTTTTTCCTGCCGACAACCTTCTCTTACTGATCTTTTATTTTGCCTCGAGTACCTGATACTCTCCGTTCTGTACTACAACAACGGTTGGATCTTTTGTAGGCTCTCCGTCCTCGCTCCAGGTGATACTCTTTCCTGTAAGACCATCATAAGTGATCTCTGTCATGCCTTTTTTCAGTGCATCACAAATATCAGAAGCACTCATATCCGGTGTAATATTCTCTTTCTCTGCTGCTGCCTTGATTGCATAAACACAGTCATAAGCATCTGCTGCAAACTGGATTGGTGTATCACCAAATGCGTCCTTGAAATCAGCCACGAACTTCTGAGTTGCATCATCTGTAGCATTGGCTGTAAATGGTGTCAGGAACATCAGGTTCTCTGCCAGTGAAGCATCAAATCCTTCAAGATCCAGAATACCGTCCATTCCGTCACATCCGAACCACTTCGGTGAAAAACCTGCTTTATTTGCCTGTGCAAGGATCAGGGATGCCTCCTGATAATAGATCGGAAGGAATACCAGCTCTGCTCCGGCATCTTTTGCCTTCTGAATCTGTACTGAGAAATCAGTCTTATTATCTGCTGTAAATGCCTTTGCTGCTACTACTTCAAGGCCTTTTTTCTCTGCCTCTGTAACAAAGTTCTGATAGATTCCTGAAGAATAAGTATCGGAACTGTTGTAGATAACTGCTACCTTTTTAGCCAGGTTATTATCAGCAATATAGTCGGCTGATGCACTACCCTGGTTCGGGTCTGAGAAGCACATACGGAATGCATTATCATACTGGATACTCTCTACTGCTGTAGCAGACGGTGTCAACTGGAACAGATTATCGTTATGTGACTCTTCAACTACTGCTGTACAAGGTGTAGATGTTGTCGTACCGATCAGCATCTGCATACCCCAGTCTTTCAGAGTATTGTAAGCATTGACAGATTTTTCAGCATCGGACTGGTCATCCTCAAACTTATACTCAATCTGCTTTCCATTAATTCCTCCTGCTGCATTAATCTCGTCTACTGCAAGCTGGATTCCGTTCTTTACCGCTGTTCCGTAAATTGCATTATCTCCTGTTGTAGGTCCGATTCCACCAATCTTAAATGTATCAGTATCTGCTGATGAACCTTTGTCATTACTACTTCCGCAGGCTGCCAGTGAAACAACCATTGCTGATGCAAGTACAATACTTGCTGCTTTTTTCAGCATTTTCATAAATAATCCCTCCTAAAAATAAATTTTCTCCATGGATATATTAGCTCTTATTCTCTGTATTTGTCAAGTAAAAAATGGATCGCACTCTATTTTTTTCTTACAATAGTTATTTCCATTGACTTTATTGAACCACATAAGCTTAAAGTTCCCCGGCAGCACCCCCAAGCCGTCAAAAAAACAGCAGCGGGATTTTTCCCGCCACTGCCTTTTCTGTGCATTTCTTAAATTTTCTGCTGCTTTATCTGTTTTTCTCTTTTTTCTTCAGATAAATTCCTGCACAACCCATTGCAAGACTCAGAAGCATCAATTCCGCATACACACCGGAACTGCTGTCTCCGGTCTTCACTGCTGTATTTTTCTGTCCTGCATCTCCCTTACCGGAAGTCTGAGCATCATTTCCGGTTGTTCCATTGGACGGAACATCTGCAGCCGGCTGATCTGATCCCGGATCAGTTTTTCCCGGATCATTCTTGCCTGGATCATTTTTATCCGGATCGTTCTTGCCCGGATCATTTTTACCAGGATCGTCTTTGCCCGAATCGTCTTTGCCTGAATTGTCTTTTACTTTCAATCCCTCTTTTGCCGCCTGCAATGCTGCAAGTGCCTGATCTACTGCTGCCTGATCTGCACTCTCATCTGCCAGCACTGCCTCTGCTGTCTGTAACGCTGCCTGCAATGCCGCAACGGACTCTTCTGTATATCCTGACAGATCTTTTTCTTCCAGTGCTTCCAGTACTGTTCTGAGTGTTTCTTTATTGACTACCACTTCTTCGCCTGTTCCAACTTTTACAGTCACTTCCGCCGGAAGTTCTGCTGCCTCTGCAATCGTTCCCTGCGTTACAAGTGTTCCCTGAAGTGTATAGGTTGCATCCTTTTCACCGGAATATGCTGAAAGATCCCACTGAACCGGAAGGACTACATCAACTGGTTCGGTTACTCCGTCTACTGTTACTTTTACAGTGACCGTTGCCGGAAGCTGATCACGGATCTCCTCTGCTGTCGTTCCTTTCGCTACTTCAATCTGATTCAGTGCCGGAACTCCTGTCACTGCTGCTGTCTCATTGATCTTTCTTCCTTCTACTGTGATCTCATTGATTCCGATGCCGTCACCATAAGCTTCACTGTTCAGTTCTGTAAAATAAAATCTTACATATCTGCCGGCTATCGGCTGCTCAAATTCAACCACATCCGTCTGTCCGGTCAGTCCTGCTTCTTTAGAAAGAGCTTTTACGGTTGTCCAGTTTTCATTATCATCTGATACCTGGATCTCATACTGCGTTGGATAAACTTTATTAAAGTATTTTGCAGTGATCTTATCGATCAGGTTTGCTGAATCCTCTCCCAGGTCGATCACTACCCATGCTTTCGTATCGGTAGCGTTACTTCCTTTGATCAGATTGCTGTCCCACTTCGTACTGTCATCCCCGTCTACACAGTTCTCTTTTCTTCCGTTAGTCGTTCCCGAAACCGTTACCGGCTTATTAAGGGAAAGATTTTCTTTTTCTGTCGTAATCTTTAATAATAATGCATCTTTCTTTGCGAGCAGAGCCTCTTTTGCCTCATCAATCGCAGCCTGATCTGCATCTTCTGACTCATTGACGGCTACTGCACTCTCATAAGCTGCTACAAATTCTGCTGCCGTAGTCTTTGTATAAAGTGTCCGGTCAATTTCTTCTGCTGCCGCGATTGCTGCCGCAAGCTCTGTCTTATCCGGTGCTGCCTGTCCGCTTCCTACTGTCACGGCAACCTGTACCTTTACATCCGCAGTGTTCTGAACTGTTCCATTTAATGAAATGATTCCTTCCAGTGTATAGACACCATCTGCCGCTGCATTATAATTCTCTGTATTCCATACAACCGGCATCTGCACTGTCTTTGCAGTTTCAGAGCCGTTACGCTTCAACTGTACACTGACAAGTTTCGGAAGATTCAGATCTGCTGCTTCTGTTCCTTTGTCTACCGTAATTCCCTCTACAGCTTCTGCTGCCTCAACCTGATACTTTGCTTCGCTCTGAATACCATAAATCTCAAACTCTTTCAGACCGATCGCATTTCCTGCTGCCTGGCTGTTGATTTCAGTAAAGAGAAGTCTGACATATCTGACAGACAATGGTGTCTCTGTCTCATAAGTATCTGTCTGGTTTGTAAGTCCTGCATTCTTTGACAGAGATTTTACTGTGATCCAGTTTTCATGATCGTTAGAAACCTGGATCTGAGAAGCTGTCGGATAAACTTTATTAAAATATTTCATGGTCATGCTGTTGATGATGCTGGTCTTTGTCTCACCCAGATCTACATAAACCCATGCAGTTGCCCCTGCAGGAGCATTAGATCCTTTCAGCACATTACTGTCCCATTTGGTACTCTCATTTCCGTCTACACAGGCTGATGGTACTACACTTGCAGTTTCTGTACCTGAAACGGTCACTGTCTTATTCAGTGCAATATTGGACTCCGTCTCTTCTTCGTCTCCATCTAAAATGATATGCGGTACATATTCACCGATGTCATCGGTATCCTTTCCTGCTTTGTCTGTAAAGATCTCATAGATAGATGGCTGCCTGCCTGCTGTCCACTCCAGACGGATTGCAAAGATATTCTCATCTTCTGAAACATCGAATTTCTTAGCACTCTTATCAAATGTTCCTACTTTCTCATAACCATCTTTTGTCAGTACTTTCACTGTTGCATCAGATATATTTGCCGCATCCTGAAGGATTGAGAAAGAACGAAGCTTTGTATTCTCTGTCAGTCTGTATTCCAGATAATCACCATCCACAGTTGCCGCTGATGCTGTAAATACACTGGAAATATCTCCGTCCACGCATTTTTCTGCATTTCCGCTGATACTGCTGACTACTTCACTTGCCTCTCCCGCATCCTGGCTGACTTCTTTATTGATCTCTACTTCATGGATCTTCAGATAATATCCGCTGTTGCCGGTCAGACGGATCCGGATATATTTTGCATCTGCTCCCTGTGCATTTCCCTTAAGGAAACGATACGGTACAACAAATTCTGAATTATCGTTCGCTACTGAACCGATCTGCGTCCAGTTCGTCTTATCTTTTGAATATTCAAGTACTGCATTATAAAATCTCGGATTTCCATCTCCTGTCACCACATTGACATCATACAAAGCAACTGTCGCACCGAGATCAATGATAAGATAATCTCCGTTCTGTTGTGCTTCATTCGTCCATGCATAAGTGGAACGATCTCCGTCAAAAAGATTATCCCATTTTCCCTCTTTCAGTGCATTCGTAAAACTATGCTCCAGAACACTCGGATTCATCTTCAGATTTTCTGCTGTCACTCCCAGTTTTTCAAGATCACAGGTCACTGCACTGTCTGTATTGTTCACAATTCTTATGTATCTGAGAACTGCAGGTGCTGTAAAATCAGCCTGTCCGCTCCACTGTACCCCATTTGTGGAATACTGGACAGCTAACTGATCCAGCCCGGTTCCTTCTGCAGTAATCGCAGAGGCAGAGGTCAGAGCTGTCATTTTAATTCCAACATACTCTCCTGCATTCAGGGTAAGATCTGTAAGATTTCTTACACTGTACTCTTTTCCCTGCACAGTCAGTGCTGTCTGCTTCAGGGAATCCACATTTGTATAAATCCGCTCTCCCTGTACTTCTTTTTTATTGACTGTAAACTCTCTGACATGTGTCCAGTAGTCCGCCTTGGAAGATGTTCCTGTCGCTGCAAGACGAAGTCTGACATATCTTGCAGTAATATCCAGATCACTCCGCTCAATTTTTAAAGTATCATTATACTGTTCACCAATCTGCGTCCAGTCTTCTCCGTTCTCGGAATATTCCAAAATGGCTTTATGGAAATAATCATGGTCTGTATCATTGGATCCCTGAAGGATAGAAATATCCGTCACATTCAGTACACGTCCCATATCTACACCATAATAATCATTTGTCTTCTGAACGGTATTCCATAATCCTGCCGTAGTCTCATCCCATCAAAAATCTTCGCTGACTGGGCATCATCTGTTCTCTTTGTTCCACCAAGTACTGCATAGAACTTTGGTGTAAAGTCTGTATTGGATGAATCCATTAACGGGGTCAGATTATTTTTTACATAAGCCGTAACTTCTGATAAAAATGGCTGAAGACGCTTGCTTCCCGCCTCTGCCTTTGTTGTTCCGTCACCTGTATTATAAGTGTTCCACATATTCAATGCTTTTGCTGCTGTACCGAAATTCGTCCATGCCTCTTCTGCATCATTTTCCTGAAGTGCCTGTGCGGACTTCAGAATCGCCTTAATTCCTGTAGCAACATCATTCAGAGAACTGAGCCATGGATTCAGTTCCTGAACCAGCTTTGTATTTGTACAGTTTTCTTTAAAATCTGCTACTGCTGCAACAATCTTATCCATTTCTGAAATAAGACTTTCAACTTCAGAATCATTTTTCAGTGCAGCACCGCTGTTGATCTTATTCAGAACACTTGCCAGTGTATCCTTCAGATATTCTGACTCCGGGAATCCATTGCCAATACGGCTGGAATGCGGGCAGTTGGATACATTGCTTGCAATTTTAAAATAGGAATCCTCTACTTCCGGCTCAAGATAACGGAAAGCATCTTCCCAAACAGTCTGAGCATTTTCAGAATAGTTTTTGTTATTCCAGAATAACGCTGCCAACTGGAATAAGCCGACTTTATTACTCTCAGCGAATCGGGATGGATTGGATACCGCACCTGCCATTCCCGTTACACCATCTCTTGCATAATAAGTAATATCGCCAAGATAGATTCCTGACTTGGCATGTTCGTTGACCGGATAATTGATCCAGAAACATGCTTCATGCCCTGACTTTTCTTTCACGTAGTCAATCGTACTCTGCGTAATCGGCGAGTTTACATCTGCTCCTGTCCAGTAAATACTGATAGAAGGATCCAGCCCCTTTAATGTCTCCAACTCTGATGCATTGGATGACCATTTTGACCACACCTCATTATACCCCTGTGGACAGTACGTCAGTGGTTTACATCCTTTTGGCTCAATAAACTCTTTTGTAAGTTTGTTCAGAAGTGCAACTACATCCGCATGAGAACCCTTTCCAAAATCATCATTCAGAATATCAAACTTACGGACTCCCGCATCATACAACTGCTGGAATTTTGCTGTAAGCTGATTATAACGGGTATTGTACGCCTCTTCATTCGATGTATCTAATCCATTAAAGAATCCGGAAAGATGTACAGACCATGCATAATAACACTTCGTCTCCTTTCCTACTTCTACCAGTTCCTTGATCTGATCAATGTCAGACTGTGGATACAGTTCATTCCATTTTGATGTATGATATACATCTGTCTTTGATGCGTAAACATAATTGTTCATCTTCACATCTCTTGCAAAACGCATCAGACTCGCACGGGATGCATAATCCCATCCGCCATAAAATCCTTCGATAAATCCACGGAATGCGACACCAGCATAGTCCTCAATCTGAACATCCAGAATTTTTCCTTCCTTATTATTAAAAGAAGAAAGCATCATCTGTAATGTTGCAATTCCATAAAAAGTGCAGTCTGTATCTTTTCCTACGATTGCAATGACTTCATTTCCGTCACTGTCTGTATCTGCACTTAAAAGATACGGATCATTTTTTTCAAATAAATCTGCTGTCCCTCTTGTGATATGATCCGCAACATACGTATCTGCTACCCCGCCTGATTCTTTTACTCCGAGAAGAATATTTGTCTTACCGGAAACTATATCTTCTGATAGATTCATAGTCCGGTCATTCTTCTCAAGTACTTCCTTCAGGAAGTTGACAGTGTACTTGTCAATCCCTTCTTCTGCAACAACATTCACATCCTCTGACATGATAAAGCTACTATTTCCATATGTCACAGAT